>OOBT01000912.1_pt1 | contig 16920 bp, 18 predicted proteins | sample 1671551 | NCBI WGS metagenome assembly OOBT01 (sample SAMN06348168, study PRJEB24527) | human gut metagenome | reverse complement strand
GGCGACCACCGAGATCTACACTCTTTCCCTACACGACGCTCTTCCGATCTCAGTCATCCTCAGAACCGGAAGCAGGAAGGCAAATGCGCTGTCCACAGCCTACAGGATACTGGATGCCCATCCGGTCCACAAGGGGATAGTGGGGCTTAATTACCTGACTGTGAGTGAACTTGAAGAGATAAGCGGAGTTGGAAAGGTAAAAGCGATACAGATGAAATGTCTGGCTGAGATATCCAGGAGGATGGCCAGGGCTTCATTTAAGCCGTTTTTGTCGTTCCAGTCCCCACAGAGCATTGCGGATTATTTCATGGAGAACACAAGATATCTCGAAAAGGAATACGTGTATCTCCTCATGTTTGATGCGAAGCATAAGCTCATAAAGGATGTCCGCATTTCAGAGGGAACAGTGAACAGTTCGATGTTATCTCCGAGAGAGGTGTTTGTGGAGGCGCTCAGATACGATGCTGTCTATATCATACTTGTGCATAACCACCCATCCGGAGATCCGACTCCGAGTGGTCAGGATATAGATATCACCAGAGAGATGGACAGAGCCGGGGAACTGATAGGGATAGAGCTTTCAGATCATATTATTTTAGGAAATAACTGCTATGTCAGCTTAGCTGAGCGAGGTATTTTATAATGAAACGAAGACGAAATAGGAACAGAAAAAGAATAGAGATCACACCGAGATATTTTTTGCTTGGACTCACAGGCTTTTGCGTTGTGCTCATGCTTGTATCTCTCTTTGCGGGGGGAATATTTGCACCGGTGAGGAATTTTACCAACATATTTGTCCAGCCCATGCAGAAAGGGGTAAATACCATAGGCAGATGGGTTCAGAGCAAAACTGAGGCATTCCAGAATTACGACGCACTGTTAAAGGAGAATGAAACACTCAAGGATCAGCTTGAACAGAGTCAGAAGCAGGTGGCACAGTACCAGCAGAATTCGTATGAGCTCGAACGTCTTCAGGCACTTTATGAGCTTGATCTCCAGTATTACGATTATAAGAAGACTGCTGCCAGAGTCATATCAAAGGATACCGGCGGATGGTTTCAGGTGTTCTATGTCGACAAGGGAACAGATGATGGTGTTGTCGAGGGCTGCAATGTCATGTATGGCAACGGCCTGTGTGGAATAGTCACAGAGGCCGGAAAGGATTATGCCAAGGTAAGAGCCATCATAGACGATACATCAAATGTAAACGGAATGATATTACCGTCAGAGGCTATTTGTAATGTTGAGGGAAGCGCCAGCAATTATGAGAATGGCTATCTTATCGCTGAAAACATTGACAAGGACGCAGAGGTCGGAGTCGGCGATCAGGTCGTCACATCCTATGTGTCAAGCAAATATCTGTCGGGAATTAACATAGGGTATGTAACAAAAATAGAGGAAGATTCCAACAATCTTACAAAGACTGCATATATCACTCCGGCATGTGATTTTTCAAAGATACAGGAGGTACTCATAGTCCTCCAGACCAAGAAAACTGTTTCGGAGTAGAAGTAAAGAGGTTAAACAGACATTGAGAAGAGTTATCACACTTGGATTATTAATCATAATATGTTTTGTGCTTCAGTCAGCACTTTTTCCATATATTTCAGTTGCGGGTGCGACTCCCAATCTGATGCTCATCCTCACGGTGTCCTTTGGACTTATGAGAGGTCGAAAAGAGGGAATGCTGGTGGGATTTTTCTGTGGCTTTTTATATGATCTGTACTTTGGCTTTGCCATAGGCCCTTTTATGATCATATATATGCTCATTGGATACTGTAACGGATTTTTCCACAGACTGTACCTCGTGGAGGATGTACTGCTGCCTATCATCATCATAACACTTGATGATTTCATATTTAATTTCATAACATTTATAATATTCTTTGTAATGCGTAACAGACTCAGTTTTGGGCTGTACATGAAGGATATTATTTTGCCGGATATGATATACACAGCCATACTTACGATGATAGTATTCAAGCTGTTTGTCTTTATAAACAAGCGGCTGAAGCGCGCTGAAAAAGGAAGTGAGACATAGTGATCAGAGATATATTAGAGATAATCAAAGATTTTATAGTAGAAAAGTTAAAGAGCCGTATTTTTTATGTCACTCTGTTTTTTTTGTGCCTGTCAGGCGTGCTTGTGTACAGATTGTTTAATCTTCAGATCATAAATGGAGAAAAATATCAGTCCAGCTTCCAGTACAAATCACTTAAGACGGTGTCGGTCAAGGCCACCAGAGGAAAGATTTTCGACTGCAACGGAAAACTGCTTGCATATAACGAATCTTCATACAATCTGAGTTTCACCAGCAATGCAGACCTCACTGAGGCGGCAGACAAGAAGAATATGTCGGTCAATGAGCTAAGAAATGAGATAGTTTATAAGACGATACTTATACTTGAGCAGAATGGAGACAGTCTGTCCGTGGAGCTTCCGATCAAGCTGGATGCAAATGGCAACATGAAATTCACGATAAGCGGCTCACAGCTCAATACATTTTATATGAATGTTTATGGTGCAAGCTCAGTTGATGCCCTCACCGATGCACAGAAGAATGCTACAGCAAGGGAAGTATTTGACTATATGAGAAGTGATGAACTTTTCAATATCTCGGGTGATTATTCGGATGCCTATGTGCTCAAGATCCTTGCCGTGAGATATGAGGTATGGCTCAACAGATACCAGCAGTACATGACAGTGGATATCGCCAACAATATAAGTCAGCAGAGCTATGCTGCGATAACTGAGAATATGGATACACTGCTCGGAATGGATGTGAGTATTGAATCAAACAGAGTATACAATGATGCAATATATTTTTCGCATATAATCGGATATATCGGCAACATTTCAAATGAGGAGCTCGAGGAGTACAATGCGAAGCTTGACGAGGATCAGCAGTATGATTCCAATGATATGGTTGGAAAGCTTGGTTTGGAACAGTCGTACGAGGATCAGCTTCGTGGTGTTGACGGTTCCCAGAAGATGTACGTTGACAACATGGGAAAAGTCCTTGAGATTATAGAAAAGACTGATTCTGTTGCAGGAAACGATATTTACCTCACACTTGACTCTGATCTTCAGAAATACTGCTACAACGCACTTGAAAAGGAATTGTCGTATATTCTCCTTGCAAATCTCAAGAACGTGACGACATCCAAGGAGAAAGAGGATATACCTATAACGGATGTGTACTCGGCATTCTTTGACAACAACATTATAGACATAAAGGCCCTTAATGCTGCGAATGCAACTGACAATGAAAAGAATGTGTACAACACATTTGTATCAAGCAAGCAGTACACACTCAATGCGCTTTCGGACATTCTGAAGAGCAGTCACACGGAACTGTATAATCTTTCGGATCAGTACAAGGATTATATGGAGTTTATATGCGAGACGCTGAGCTCAAACGGCATATATGACAGCAGTGCAGTTGATAAGGACAGTGACACATATAACAACTATGTAAATGACAAGATATCATTATATGAGTATCTGAAATACTGCATAAGCCAGGGAGTAATAGACATAACCGGCATTCAGACAAGCAGTGATTATTATGATACGGATGAGATATACAATGTTATTGTCGATTATGTACTCAAAGAATTTGAGGATGACTCCGATTTCGACAAACGAGTCTTCAAATATATGATATTATCAGGTGAAATAACAGGTTCCCAGGTAATATACCTGTTATACGACCAGGGAATCCTTAATAGTACAACAGACGAAGATTACGAGGAATTTACGTCAGGTGTCCTCAGCAATTTTGAATTTATTTACAGAAAGATCAAAAAGCTTGAGATAACACCTGCCATGCTTGCTCTTGACCCATGCTCGGGATCCATCGTGGTGGTCGATCCGGCGACAGGAACTGTAAGGGCTATGGTAAGCTACCCAAGCTACGACAACAACAAGCTCACAAATGTGATCGATCCTGACTATTATGCCAAGATAACAGAAGATAAGACGACCCCTATGTACAATCGTGCAACCATGCAGAGAACTGCACCGGGTTCCACATACAAGATGCTCATTGCTGCAGCTGGTCTGCAGGAGGGCGTTATAGACGTTGGATCAGTTATAACTGATTACGGTACATTCTCAAAGGTTGTTCCTTCACCGGCCTGCTGGCTCAGAAGCGGACACGGAACACTTGGTCTCGCTGACGCCATAGAGGTATCGTGTAACGGTTTCTTCTATGAGGTTGGATACCGCCTTGCCACAGACAGCAAGGGAGTATATCAGGATGCACAGGGTATAGATAAGATACAGAAGTACGCTTCGTTATTTGGACTTGACCAGAAGTCAGGTGTGGAGATAGAAGAGATGGATCCGCATGTGTCAGATACTGATGCGGTACGTTCTTCTATCGGACAGGGTACAAATAACTATGCGCCTGTCCAGCTTGCCAGATATGTGACAACCATCGCCAATGAGGGCAACTGTTATGACCTGACACTGGTGAACGAGATAAAAAATATAGATGGAAGAACAGTGTATAAGAGTGACAACGTTCCTAAGAATACAGTTGATCTGACGGACAGCCAGTGGGCGGTCATAAAACAGGGAATGCGTCAGATGGTAAGTGAACACACAAGTCCATCGGCTCTTATAAATCAGATAAATGTCAATGTTGCCGGCAAGACGGGAACAGCAGAGGAGGATACCACAAGGCCGGATCACGCATTGTTTGTGTCATTTGCGCCTTATGAGAACCCTGAGGTCAGTGTAACATGTGTTATTCCACATGGATATACATCGGGTAACGCAGAGGAGCTTGCCGGAATGGTGTACGCATATATGTATGACCCTGACAAGCTTGATACGCTTGACATAACAGGAAACAACCAGATGTCAGATTAATTGAGATACCAAAGATATATCACAGAACCTGTGTGTAGGAAATAATATGACAGGAGCAGATGATATGGATGGTATGGACAGATTATCAATCAAGGCAGACAGATCAGGCATAGTTGTCTATGTACCGGCGGCTATGTCTGTAAATGATATCTGCTGCGATCTGTATTGCAGGATCCTCGATAATATAAGTGCCTTCCAGAAAAAAGGAACTGTATGTATATCTTTCAGGGGATGTACCCTGGAGCGTGGAGACACGGAGGAGATAATCAGTTTTTTAAACAGCATTGATAAGATTCATGTCAGATTTGCAGCTAAACCTGACATAGATCAATATACAGGTTCCGGTGTCCGGGATGATGGGGATCGTGAACCACAACAGGCAAAAGTCAGTATGGCTTTGCCGGATATGACTAAAACGCACAGTGACAATGAAAGACCATATATCTTCCGCGGTGACATAGGGAGAAAGCAGACCCTTGAGATCAGGGGAAATGTCATTATCCTCGGAGATGTTGCCAGGGATGCCAGGGTTGTATCCGGTAAGAATATCGTGGTCGTTGGGGAACTGGCGGGAGCTGCCATAGCGGGTAAGCTGGCGGCTGGAAACAATTTCATAATAGCGATGAGAATGTGCCCACAGCTTTTGCAGATAGGAAAAGCGAAAAGTACAGGAATCAGACTTCCGGGTGCAAAAAGAATGCCAATGATAGCTACGAATGATGAAGGAATCATAAATATAACCTACATATGATAGTAAATTTAGGAGGATTTTTATTATGTGTGAAGTTATTGTTGTTACATCAGGAAAAGGCGGAGTTGGCAAGACGACCACATCGGCGAACATAGGAACCGGTCTTGCGTCCCTCGGGAACAGAGTGGTGATGATAGATACAGATATAGGTCTCAGAAACCTGGATGTTGTGCTTGGCCTGGAAAACCGCATAGTCTATAATCTGATAGATGTAATAGAGGGAAACTGCAGATATAAGCAGGCTCTTATAAAGGCGAGGAATTACAACAATCTGTACCTGTTGCCTTGCGCGCAGACCAGGGATAAGACAGCGGTCAGCCCGGAACAGATCATCAAGCTCATAGACGAGATAAGAGACGAGTATGACTACATAATCATTGACTGCCCGGCCGGTATAGAACAGGGCTTTAAGAACGCCATAGCTGCTGCTGACAGGGCTGTCATAGTGACAACTCCCGAGGTCTCGGCCATAAGGGATGCAGACAGGATAATCGGTCTGCTCGAGGCGTATGGAATTGAAAAACAGCACCTCATAATCAACAGGATAAGATATGATATGGTCAAAAAGGGCAATATGATGTCCGTCGATGATGTGGTTGATATACTTGCAGTGGATCTGCTTGGAGTAATCGCCGATGATGAGGACATAGTCATATCGACAAACAAAGGAGAACCGGTCGTGTGCAGCAACACTAAATCGGGACATGCATATATGAATATATGCAGAAAGATAGTGGATGATTCCCTTGAAGTTGAAGATTATTATTCAGGGAAGAACCGCTCACTGCGTTCGCTTTTCAGACGTAAAAGAGCCTGAAGGGAGGAATATGGGGATGAATAAGATATATTTATATAACACAGGAAGTTATGCCAAAGAAAGGCTTATAAGCATGCTGGCTTCAGACAGGATAGGGTGTAATCCGGATTTCCTGGACGATATGAAGCATACCATAAAGCAGGAGATAGACAGATACATCAATGTAAAGGAATCAGATATCGATATCCAGGTCAAGGAGCGTATGCTAGTGGCATATATTCCATTGTTAAGCGTGGATACAGAGAAGAAGGATAACGAATATACATACAGAACAATAGGACGAGGATCAGTGAATTATGAACTTATTCAAGAAGGATCAACTGAACTTAAAACAATTCAGTCTTGATCAGGATCAAAAAAAATACAGTATACTGGATTACAATTTCAAATTGTTTTTCCTGATAATAGCAGCCATGGCCATGGGTACTGTGATCATAGTGAGCGTAGATGAGACAAAACTCACAAAGCAGTTGATCGGTGCCGGGGTGTGTATACTGGGAATGATAATAGTATCACTCATAGACTATAATTTCATATGCAAATACTACATGGTACTATACGCTGCAAATATAGTGCTGCTGGGACTTGTACTGGTGGCAGGATCAGGTGCGGATTCCCATGGAGCCAGCAGATGGTTCCAGATATCCGATTCATTTACCATACAGCCATCGGAGTTTGCCAAGATAATACTGATAATCTGCACGGCTGTTTTTCTTGAAAAACATGCGGATGATCTGAACACGGCAAAGACGCTGCTGAAGCTTGCAGCTTTCCTTGCAATACCGATCGGACTTATATTTGCCGAGCCGGATCTTTCAACCACGATATGTATATGTGCAACATTGTTTATAGTCATATTTATAGCGGGGCTCTCACTCAAGATAATAGGTATTGCGGTACTGATACTCATACCATTCTTTGGAGGCTTCTTCTGGTATATCCAGCAGGACAACCTGCCTCAGTTTCTGAACGGATATCAGAGACAGCGTATACTTGGACATATGTATGGAGGCGGATCCACCCAGGATCAGCAGAACAACTCGATCATGGCCATAGGATCGGGACAGTTGACCGGTAAGGGGATCAACAGCTCTGATGTGGCAACCGTAAAAGATACAAATCTCATATCTGAGCAGCAGACAGACTTTATATTCTCGGCAGTGGGAGAAGAATTAGGTTTCATCGGAAGTGTTATTATTATTGCAATTTTACTGCTCATAGTGTTACAATGTATTAGGGTTGCTAGGCGTTCCGGTGATAAAAAGGGAATGTATATAGCAACAGGTATGGCAGCACTGGTCAGCATCCAGTCATTTATCAATATTGGTGTTGCCACATCCATACTTCCGAACACGGGATTACCTTTGCCATTCATAAGTTACGGACTGAGTTCACTCGTCAGTTTGTGTGCCGGAATGGGCATGGTTTTCAATATAAATTTGCAAAAGAAAAAGTATTAGGAGGATTTTCATGAATATTGGTTTGATAGCACATGATGCTAAGAAAAAACTGATGCAGAACTTCTGTATAGCATATAGAGGAATTCTTAATAAGCATGAGCTTTACGCAACAGGAACTACCGGAAGACTTATTGAGGAGGTTACCAATCTTACAGTTCACAAATATATTGCAGGACATCTTGGCGGTGAGCAGCAGCTCGGATCACAGATAGAGAACAATGACATCGATATGGTCATCTTTCTTAGAGATCCGCTTCATCCAAAGAATCATGAACCTGATATAAACAATATATTTACATTGTGTGATACACATAATATTCCGCTTGCGACTAATCTGGCAACTGCCGAGCTTCTTATACTGGCACTTGACAGAGGAGATCTTGACTGGCGCGAATTCTACAAGTAAATATATTTCAGCACCGTTATCAGGCTGTTGAATATATTTCGGAGGTTATATTATGTTTAATCAAAGCAGAATAGGAAAATACATGCGAAGAAGTATCTCTTTGATACTTGTGTTGTCGATGGTTCTTCTGACCGGCTGCGGAAGCAAGACCTACAAAGCTGGAAAACAGCTCGACATAGGTGTGCTGCCTGATCTTCCGGTGTATGGGGAGCTCGGAATGGCATACGATAACGCTGTGATAGCACAGGGCGAGGAGATAGATGCCGCAAACTACAATGGATGTTATGCCGCTATGCTTGTCGATGAGACGACCAAGGATACCATAGTGGCCCATAATGTACATGGAAAGATATATCCGGCAAGTATGACCAAGATCATGACAGGTATACTCGTTATGGAGAGCATAGAAAAGGGAGATATATCCCTTGACGATATGGTAACTCTCAACAGAAAGGTCACATTTGACGATTGGGATGCCATGGCCAGTGACCTGGTCGGAGGCTGCAGCCTGACGGTCAAGAACCTGCTGTACGGTCTCATGATAACATCATACAATGACTGTGGTGTTATACTTGCAGAGCTGATAGCCGGCAGCGAATCAGCATTTTGTGACATGATGAATGAAAAGGCGAAGGAGATCGGTGCGACAAATACCCACTTTGTCAACTGCCACGGACTTCACGACGATGACCATTACACTACAGCGTATGATCTGTATCTTATAATAAAGGAATTTTCAAAGCATGACCTTGCGTATGTGATAGATTCACTTGATACATATGATTTCACATACACGGATGCAGATGGCAATGAACAGGTGGTAACCATAGAGCCGACAAATGAATTCTTAACTGGTGAGGTAAATCTTCCAGATGGATACTCGATAGGTTCGTGGAAGACCGGAACCACAGAGGAGGCACTCAACTGTCTTATCATGGAGCTTAAGAACGATTCCACCGGTGAAGAGTATATTGCTCTTGTAGCCGGAGCAGATGGAAAAGAGGCACTGTACAGCGCCATGACTGAACTTATAAATAAGGCAAAGTGATGTGTGTATCTGACATATATGATACGGACATTATTTGTATAAATTTTACATCAAGATTCAGGAGGCATGAAAAATGATTCACATTATTGCAGGAGATAAGGGTAAGGGAAAGACAAAGGCACTGATAGATAAGGTCAACAATGAAGTAAAGGTTGTTTCCGGTACGGTAGTATTTCTTGATAATAACAACAAGCATCTCTATGAGCTCAGCAACAGAGTCAAGATGATCAACTGTACAAGCTATGGAATTAGCAAGCTGGATTCGTTCACCGGATTCGTGCGAGGAATAATCTCCCAGAACAGTGATATTGAGAAGATTTATATAGATAATTTTAAGACGGTTGCATACGTTGGAGAGTCACATATCGTTGAGGCATTGGACGAGATAAAGAACATATCCGATATGTTCAATGTTGATATAGTGATCTGTCTGGCAACAGATGTCAATGACGTACCAGAGGATTTCAAGGATTGCGTTATTGCGGCATTATAAGCTGGATGCCGCCTTATATTTCAGATAGAATGTGGTTGGCATATGTATGTTGCCAGCCATTTTCTGTGCCAGAGTAAATTACGGGAGACATATTATGGCGACAATAAAACGAAAAAAACAAAAGACAAAGATCGAACTTCCAAAGCTCAAAATGCCGGGCTTTGGAACATTCCTTTTTGCACTCGTATTCATATATATACTCATCAGGGTCGTTGCGTATGTTAATGATTCTGATCCGATAATATTCACGGTTGAGCAGAGTACGTACGATACTGATTTCACGGCTACAGGGCTTGCGGTAAGAAGTGAGACTGTCATAACCGCCTCGGCGACGGGAACACCATGCTACTATATAAGAGATGGCGAGAAGGTATCCAAGAGTGCAAATATATATGCCATTGACAGCTCGGGCTCCATGCAGGCAGCAATGAGCGACATGCAGGAGAATGGTTCAGCACTTCTCACGAGCGCAGATTACACAAGTCTGAACAATCAGATAAAGATGTTCAAAAATGGATTTTCGGCATCCAATTTTGGTAATGTATATAATTTCAAGACAAGCATCGACAACAAGCTTTTAGAGCTCTATGAGGAGCTTGCTCTTGAGCAGGTCAGCAATGGTTCTTCATCATTTTCACTTGATGCCCAGAAGGCACCATTCAGTGGACTTGTCACATACTATCAGGATGGATATGAGAGCGTCGATGTGAAGAATCTTACACCTGAGCTTTTTGATAAAACTGTGTATACAAAACAGTCACTCAAGTTAGATGGCCAGGTTTCTGCGGGCAGCGCTGTATGTAAGCTTATCAACGATGAGGAATGGAATATTGCCATATCGCTCAGCAAGGATGAATTTGATAAGGTTACACAGAATGAATACGCTTCATTTACCATCAATAATTCGAGCAGAAGGATCAGATCGACATACGATAAGATCGAAAAAGATGGTCATTATTATATAGTGGTATCATTCAACAAATATATCGCGCAGTATGTAAATGAAAGATTTCTGGACATCAACTTCATGTTTGAGGAATCCAGCGGTCTGAAGATACCGGCTTCATCCGTAATAACAAAGGATGTATATATGATACCTGTGGATTACCTGACAGGAGGCAGTGGTGATTCAGATCTGACTCATTTTAATCAGGTAACATATGGCAATTCGGGAAGCACTTCAATAAAACAGATATCACCGATAATATATTTTACCGACAAGAGATTCTGTTATGTTGATCCGTCAAGTATAGATTCAGATGCGGTACTGCAGAAGAATAATTCCAAGGATACATTTTCCGTTGCCACAGCCGCCAAGTATACGATGGATGGTGTTCTGTGTGTATCAAGAGGAACTGCGGAATTCAGAAGAATAGAGGTTATCGTATCGGGCGATGATTACTCGATCATCAAGCCGGATCTTTCATATGGAATATCCAGATATGACAGAATATTACTGGATGGACATTCCATGAAAGAGGGAGAGCTTATATATCAATAGTACAGACACAGGAGATGATAATATGCTTAAAGAAAATTACGAAAAAGTAAAAGAGAACATAGTCAGGGCATGTGAAAAGGCCGGCAGATCACCGGAGGATGTCACTCTGATCGCCGTTAGCAAGACAAAGCCTTTGTCAGATATAGAGGAATTGCTCAGTGATACGGATGCCGTTGATTTTGGTGAGAATAAGGTTCAGGAGCTTGTGGACAAATACGAGAATGTCTCAAGACATGTAAACTGGCATATGATAGGTCACCTGCAGACGAACAAGGTAAAATACATTGTAGATAAGGTGTGTATGATACACTCCGTTGATTCGTTAAATCTTGCCAAAACCATTGAGAAGGAGGCTGCAAAGCATGATGTCACAGTCAATATTCTCATTGAGGTAAATGTTGCACAGGAAGAAACAAAGTTTGGACTGTCATGCGACGAGGTACTTCCGCTTATCCAGGAGATAAAAGATTTCCCTCATATCAGGGTTAAGGGCCTTATGACTATCGCTCCATTTGTGGATGATCCCGAGGACAACAGGGTCTATTTCCGCAAATTGAAAGATTTATCACTTGACATACAATCTAAAAGCATTGATAATATCGATATGAGCGTCTTGTCGATGGGTATGACAAACGACTATGAAGTTGCAGTTGAAGAAGGTGCAACGTTGGTTAGAGTTGGCACGGGAATATTCGGTGCCAGAAATTATAATATTTAAAGGAGAACAATCATGGCAAAGGGAAATACAAAGAAAAGTTTTCTTGATTATTTCAAATTAAGTGATTCAAGCGACGATGACTTTGATGATGATTTGTTTGATGAAGATGAAGATGACTATGAAGATGAAGACGATATGGACGATCGCTTAGATGATGAGTACGATGATGAGGATGATTACGATGCGCCTCAGACAGAGTCCAGAGTGAAGGCTTCACCGCTCAAGTCCTTTAATAAGTACAAAGGTTCTGCATCATCTGACAATGGATCGGCCAGATCAAAAGCTGCAAGATCTTCTCATGGTCAGCAGTCAGGAGCAGGTAATGGAAAGCTCGTATCGATCAACAGCAGATCCAGAGCAATGGATGACAGTGAAGTATTTGTTATCAAGCCGGACGAGTTTGACGATGCGCAGATGATAATCGATCATCTCAATCGAGGACAGATAATCGTAATAAACATGGAGGATCTTGATCTTCCAACTGCACAGAGAATAGCGGATTTCATTGGTGGAGCAAGTTATGCTGTGGATGGCCTGTTTCAGGCTATTTCGGGCAACATATTCCTTGCCACACCTAATGGAACCTACGTATCTGGTGATTTAAGGGAGGAATTGGCTGGAGGATCTCTTCAGGGGGAAACTCTTTCAAGTAAGGCAACTTACTAATATATGTTTTTACGGGGGATTACATATGCTTACACCAGTTGATTTACAACAGAAGAAGTTCACGCATGGAATGGGATATGCGCGAAAAGATGTAGATGCATTTTTTGACATAGTTGTGCTCAGCTACACAGAACTGTATAAGTCCAATGCAGATCTTACCAATCAGGTAAAGACTCTGACTGACAGTTTAGTACATTACAGAACAACCGAGTCAAAGCTTCAGAAATCTCTCATGCTAGCAGAGAAGAATGCTGAGGAGTCTACAAAGAACGCCACTGATAAGGCGAGACTGATAGAGAATGATGCCAAGATCAAGGCTAATAATATAGTGCAGGAGGCCAGGGAGGAGCTTGAGCGCATAGAGGGAAGTATTGATGGAATAAAACAGCAGTACAAGGACTATGTATGTGCATTCAAGGCTCTGATGGAAGCCCATATGAATTACCTTGCCCAGAATCCTATCAATGAGGAGATGGGGCTTAATTTCGACGATGTATTAAGCGAGGGCAGTTCAAATGCTTCTTATTCACAGTCGACACAGAGCGCAGCCATGAATTCGTTTATGAACTCCTATGACGGCGATCCACAGGGCCGTGAGGAATCAACTCTCGGATCAGGAGGCGGCTCAGCCATGGGTGATTCAACACTTGGCGGTGCCGGTGGCGGAAGTGTTACAAGTGATTCGTCTGTATACACAAAGAATCTTGGCGGTAAGTCATTTGTTAATCCATTTGGAAACTAACAATATATTTTATACTAATGGAGAATGTTTATATGTGTAATGCACTCACAGTTCATCTGAATGATGAACCAATCTATGACATTTTCTTTGCAAACGATTTTAATTCCCTGCCTGAGCTTTTAGCCGGACAGGGAATTGCTGATAGAAGGGTATGTATCGTTACAGAGAGTAATGTTGCGCCTCTTTATCTCGATGAGATCAGGAATCAGCTTGATGGAAAATGCAAAGAATTGATATCTATTATATTTGAGGCCGGTGAGTCTCAGAAGAATCTTGATACAGTAAAGATGATCTACGAGAAGCTTATTCTTGCAAAGTTTGACAGAAAAGATCTTCTGGTGGCTCTTGGAGGCGGCGTGACGGGCGATATAACCGGATTTACTGCTGCAACGTATCTCAGAGGCATAGACTTTGTACAGATACCTACAAGTCTTCTGGCACAGGTGGACAGCAGTATTGGTGGAAAGACAGGCGTTGACTTTGATTCATATAAGAACATGGTCGGAGCCTTTCACATGCCAAAGCTTGTGTATATCAATGTGTCAACACTCACCACGTTATCCGATGAGCAGTTTATTTCGGGAATGGGTGAGATCATAAAACATGGACTCATAAAGGATTCTGCATATTTTGACTGGCTTATAGAAAACCACGACAGAATACTTGCAAGGGATAAGGATGTCCTGATGGAGATGATCAGGGTGAGCTGCAACATCAAGAGAGTTGTTGTGGAGAACGATCCTACGGAGAAGGGCGACAGAGCTCTGCTCAATTTTGGACATACTCTTGGACATGCCATAGAGAGATACCTCGACCTTAAGCTGAGTCATGGGGCATGTGTCGGCATCGGATGCTGCCTTGCGTCTGTTATCTCATACAATAGGGGTGACATCACAGAGGACGAGCTTCATAAGATCATACATGCATTTGATATGTTTGGTTTCCCTACTCTCAAGGACTACCCTGTCGATGCAGATGCTGTCATAGAGTACACTAAGAACGATAAGAAGATGGTTGGGGACAAGATAAAATTTATCCTTCTTCACACTATTGGCGATGCATATATCAATACCAATGTCGTTCCTGATGATATGAAAAAGGCATTTGAGTGGCATTGATATTCAAAGGAGGAACGGATATTATGAAAAAGAGAATACCGATGGCTATACTTGCCATTATTATTCTTACAGCTTTAGATCAACTGGTGAAACATCTCATATCAACCAACTTTCAGGTTGGACAGACAAGGAAAATAATCGATGGAGTTTTCCAGCTCAACTATGTTCAGAACAGAGGTGCGGCCTGGGGAAGTTTCTCAGGTAAGATCGTTTTCCTGCTTGCGATAACATTTGTTATCCTGCTTGCGGCTATATATGTATACATCAGGCTTGCAGGCAATCAGGAAAAGAAATATACACCGCTCAGGATATCACTGGTATTTCTCATATCGGGAGCTGTCGGCAATATGATCGACAGAGTTGCCCGTGGATATGTGGTTGACATGTTTGACTTCTGCCTTATTAACTTCCCGGTATTCAATGTCGCAGATATATTTGTCACATGCAGTTTTATTGTTATAGTTATTCTGGTGCTGTTCAAGTATAAGGATGATGAGCTCTCAGAGATCATACACCAAAAACAGACAGATGGACAGGAATAGTATATGGAAGAATATAACATCGAAGCCAGCGGCGACTGGGCAGGGAAAAGAATAGACAAGGTTCTCAGCGGGTATTTCAGCGATTATTCGAGATCTTTCATAAAGAAGTTATTTGATGACGGATATATTCAGGTCAACGGTAAGGCTTCAAAGCCGAGCTACAGTGTACGTACCGGAGATATTTTTGATATATCTGTGCCGGATCCGGTCAGCATTGACATTGAGCCTGAGAATATACCGCTCGACATCATATATGAGGATGATGACGTGATACTTGTGAATAAACCAAAGGGAATGGTGGTTCATCCGGCACCGGGACACTACAGTGGGACTCTGGTCAACGGACTGATGTACCATTTTAAGGATTCCCTTTCCGGTATAAATGGAGAATTCAGGCCGGGAATCGTTCACAGGATAGATATGGATACAACAGGTGTACTTGTGGTGTGTAAGAACGATAATGCCCATAGATCATTGTCTGAGCAGCTTCACGAGCATAGTATAACCAGAAAGTATTATGCCATAGTCCATGGAAATATCGCACAGGATGATGGTACTGTGGATGCGCCGATCGGAAGAAGTCCTAAGGATCGGAAGAAGATGGCGATCAATACCAGAAATGGCAGACATGCCGTCACACATTACAGGGTTCTGGAGCGTTTTGGAGGAAAGTATACCTTTATTGAGTGTCAGCTTGAGACCGGCAGGACACATCAGATCCGAGTTCATATGGCATCCATTGGACATCCCATACTTGGGGATGAAGTTTATGGACCGAAGAAATGTCCGTTTAAGCTGCAGGGACAGACGCTGCATGCTGGTATTCTCGGTTTTGGACATCCCTCAACCGGGGAATACGTTGAGTTCAAGGCTGATCTGCCGGAATATTTTGAAGATCTTATAAAGAAGTTAAAACTGTTAAATTAATATAATGTAACAAACGAGTATAGACAATTGTCACAAATTACGTGCAATTGTCTATACTTTTTTATTTACAGTTTATTGTATAAATGTTATAATAACCCATATAGGAATTTAAGTATTTTGTACATAAGTAATATATTTTGATATTTTTTACATGGAGAATACGAGAAGATGGGAGTGGTTACTATGGCAGAGAAGAAGATTATTACTATAGGTAGACAGTTCGGAAGTGGAGGCAAGCAGATCGGAGAAGCTCTTGCAGAAAAGATGAACATACCATTTTACGACAAGGAGTTACTTAAAGAGGCAGCAAAGAACAGTGGAATATGTGAAGAGATTTTTGACAGCTTTGACGAAAAGCCTACGAATAGCTTTCTTTACTCACTGGTGATGGATCCATATTCACTGGGATTTGGCAGTTCAACAGAGCTTCCTCTCAACCACAAAGTTTTCCTTGCGGCATTTGACACCATCAAGAATCTTGCAGAGAAAGATGGTTCATGTGTATTTGTCGGCAGATGTGCTGATTACGCACTCAGGGATCTGGACAACGTGGTGAATATATTCCTGTATGCAGACATGGATGACAGAACAGCCAGAATCGCCAAGAAGTACAACATAAGTGAATCGAAGGCCAAGGATATGATCAAGAAGGAAGACAAGGCCAGAGCTTCATATTACAACTATTATACATCCAAGAGATGGGGCGAGATGAAGGGATACGACATATGTATCAATACTTCGAAGTACGGCATAGATAAGACGATAGATCTGTTATATGACATTGTAAATAATTATTGATCTCAGTCATGATTATTATTGAAAATTGTAATATATCATCATAATAATGTTATTA
>OOBT01000910.1_pt1 | contig 16924 bp, 18 predicted proteins | sample 1671551 | NCBI WGS metagenome assembly OOBT01 (sample SAMN06348168, study PRJEB24527) | human gut metagenome | reverse complement strand
TGCGGGCTGCGGTGATATCGCAGTGCCAGCCGGGCAGGTACTCCACCACGGGCTGTGCGGTGTCCAGAGCTTCGCCCATGGGGAAGCGGGTGGTGGTGCTGCCATCGGTCAGCTTGTAGGCAGTGACCATGGGGATCTTTTCCATGTAGTCCAGCACGTCCAGCAGGGTCAGAGCAACTTCATCGCAGCCCTGGCAGAACACGCCGTAGCGGCTTGCCACCAGATCGATGGGGCCAACGCGGCGGGGACGGCCGGTGGCTGCACCGTACTCGTGGCCAGCCTCACGCAGGTCGTGCTTTTCCTCTTCGGTCATAGCCAGCTCGGCAGTGAAGGGGCCGTCACCCACGCAGGAGGAGTAAGCCTTCATCACGCCGATGGAGTTGTGCAGCTTGTGGCCCGGGATGCCTGCGCCGATGGGAGCGTAAGCACCGATGACGTTGGAAGAGGTGGTATAGGGGTAAATGCCGAAATCGATGTCGCGCAGAGCGCCCAGCTGAGCCTCGAACAGGACCTTCTTGCCTGCAGCGTCTGCATCGGCCAGATACTGGCCCACATCGCAGATGTAATCCTTGAAGATGGCGGCATACTTTTCGAGCCATGCCCACATCTCATCCACGCTGATGGGAGCTGCGTTGTAGCTGCCCTCCATGACCAGATTCTTGGAATCCACCATGGTGACGAGGCGCTTCTTCACAGCATCGTCCAGATGCAGCAGGTCGCCCATGCGCAGGGTCTTCTTCATGTACTTGTCGCCGTAAGCGTAGGCAATGCCGCGCTTGGTGGAGCCGAACTGTGCGCCGGTCTTGGACAGACGTGCTTCTTCCAGACCGTCCTGCTCCACATGGTAGGGCATGGTGATGGTTGCACGGTCGGAGATCTTCAGGTTTGCCGGGCTGATCTCAACGCCCTGCTCCCGCAGCTTGTTGATCTCGCCGTCCAGATGATGCGGGTCGATGACCATGCCGTTGCCCATAACGCAGACCACGTTCGGACGCAGGATGCCGGAGGGCAGCAGATTCAGCACGAACTTGCCGCGCTCGTTCTTCACCGTGTGACCGGCGTTGTTGCCGCCCTGATAACGTGCAACGATGTCATACTCCTGGCTGATGAGGTCGACCATGCGGCCCTTGCCTTCATCGCCCCAGTTGATACCCGTAATTGCAGTAAGCATAATAAATGACCTCTTTATCATTTTTTCAAAAGACAGCCTTTTCCGTGCACCTTGCCCGGGATACGCCACCTTGGGAAAACACATCAGCAGGCATACACAAAGCACATACCAATGCAAGTATAGTATAGCACAGATCGCCGTGCAAAAAAAGAGGAAAACACAGCTTTGGGCTGCGTTTTCCTCCAAAAAAGTGTGCGCAAAATTGTGCGTTCAGCTGCGGGGCTTCTCAAGTTCGGCACGGCGGGTCACCTTGTGGATGGTGCCGTCCGGCTCCTGAATGGAGGTGTTGGCCAGCTGCGCGCGCAGGCTGGCCTTCATGTCGTCGATGTATTCGCGGCGCAGGGCCTGCTGCTCTGCCTTTTCGGTCTCGGTCAGGCCGGTGGTCTTGCTCTTTTTTGCCAGCTCGTTGATGCGGGCGATCTTTTCCTGTGTCATGGTGCCTCCTGTATTTTCAAGCGGAATATGTTATAATAAGAAAGTAAACCCTCTCAGTCATTGCTGTGCAATGCCAGCTCCCCCGAAAGGGTGAGCTTTTTAAGGAATTTTCTCAATCAGTATAGCAAAGGATGATAAAAATGGCAACTCAATTGAATTTTGCACAGCAGATGGATGCCGTGCTCAAGGAGCTGGGCGGCACCCGTCCGCGCCTGCTGCTGCACGCCTGCTGCGGGCCCTGCTCCAGCGCAGTGCTGGAACAGCTGTGCCAGTATTTTGAGATCACAGTGCTTTACTATAACCCCAACACCTGGCCTGCGGAAGAATACCACCGCCGCGGTGAGGAACTGAAGAAGTTCGTGGCAGCAGCCCATCCTCTGGGCGTGACCGTGGTGGAGGACCACTACGACCCGCAGGAGTTCTACTCTGCTGTCACCGGCCTTGAAAACGAGCCGGAGCGGGGCAGCCGGTGCACGATCTGCTACCGGCTGCGGATGCGCCGGGCGGCGCAATACGCCAGTGAGAACGGCTTCGACTGGTTCACCACCACACTGTCCATCAGCCCGCATAAAGATGCCAAGCGCATCAATGCCATCGGGCAGGAGCTGGAAGCCGAGTTCGGCGTAAAGCATCTGCCTTCGGACTTCAAAAAGCACAACGGCTACCTGCGCAGCCTGCAGCTTTCGGAGGAATACGGCCTGTACCGGCAGGATTACTGCGGGTGCGAGTTCAGCGCGAAGGCCAGAGGGATCGAAAAGTAAGCCGTTATCGGGCAGGCCGCTTTTTTGCTTACTCTTCCGGTAGCTTTGCCACCAGCAGGGTGAAAATAATCAGCCCCACGCAGGGCACGATGTTGGAAGCCATACCGGCGGCAAGGCCAGCCTTTTCGGCTACGATGCCAATGATCCACGGCATGAGGATGGCACCGCTGGACGCCGCCGGCAGCATGATGCCCATGCTGGTCACGCTGGTCATGCGGCCCGCGCTGGCCACAGCGGTGGGGTTCAGGCCCGCCATGGAGAACGCAAATGCAAACAGCAGCACGATGGCCATGCCCTGCGTGTGGGCCATGACCAGCAGCACATAAAAGATCGTACACAGCACGCTCATGCCCACCATGGCCTTGCGCGGGTTCTTGAACGGGAACACGAATGCGATCAGCAGACGGGCCACCAGCGTGGCACCCCACATGACCGTGACGGTGTAAGCCGCCAGTGTGCCCGCAATGATGCCGCTGCCCTTGAAGTAAGTGACCATCCAGCCGTTGACGCTCTGCTCTGCAGCGTTCTGGAAGAACAAAAGGCCGGTCAGCATCCAGAACCGTGCCGAACGCAGAAAGCTCCAGTCAATGGCCTGCTTTTCCTTGGCATTCTTGGCCCTACCGCCGCCCAGCGGGGTAAAGGCATATACCAGCCACAGCACAAGTCCCAGTGCCGCCAGTAAGAACACCGCCAGCTCAGTGCTCACCTTCGCCGCTGCCGCAATGAGGAAGGGGCACAGCAGCGCACCGCAGGCGTAGCAGCTGTGCATCAGGTTCATGCCGCGGGTGCGGTCGGCAGAGTGATCGCTGACCAGAATGGTGCAGGTGTTGATAACACTGCCCTTGGCAATGCCCACCACAAAGAAAGCCGCTGCCAGCAGGATCTCTACACCGGTCAAGCCCATGATGCCGTAGCCCACCGCATAGCCGATGGTGAGCAGCAGCACACTGGGCTTCATGCCCAGTACACTGGGCAGCATACCAATGAGCAGGCCTGCCAGCAGATTACCCACACTCATAAGTGAGAGCAGGGTGCCGGTCGTGCCGTAGGCAAAGCCGTAGTGCTCCTGCAGCAGGCTGACCACCACGCCCGCACTGATGGCACAGATGCCACTGAAGAAGAAAGTAAGAAAGCCTGTATTCCGCAGGCGTGCAGACTGTTGTTCCATAATCGTCCTCTTTCTGTGAAAATATCCTCCTTTTATTTAACCATAATTCCGCATCATTGCAACCGGATTTTCTTACAAAAAGTTGCAAAAAGCCCGCCGGGCATCGCTGCACGGCGGGCTTTGGTTTACAGTTTACTCTGCCTTGGTCTCGGGCTTTGCCTCAGCCTTGGCTTCCGGCTTTGCTGCGGGGGCAGCAGCGGGAGCGGCGGGCTTCACCACGGGCTTCGGGGGATTGGGGTCATCCTTCAGCGGGAAGAGGATGATGTGCTTGGGGCACTTCTGGGCACACATGCCGCAGCCCTTGCACTTGTCATAGTCGATGCGGGCCACGCCGTCCACCACGTGGATAGCGTCGAACTTACAGGTGCGCTCGCACATACCGCAGGCAATGCAGGAGGTGGTGCAGGCCTTCATGGCCACAGGACCCTTGTCCTTGTTGGAGCACATGACCACCGGCTTGCGCGGGCCGCCCACGTCGATCATGATGACCTGCTTGGGGCAGATGTTTGCGCAGGCACCGCAGCCGGTGCACTTGTCCTTGTCCACCTTGGCAACACCGTCCACAATGTGGATGGCATCGAACTTACACACCTTGGTGCAGTCGCCCAGACCAACGCAGGCAAAGGAGCAGGTCTTGGGGCCGCCGTACAGGGCAGCAGCGGCTGCACAGGTCTGGATGCCCTTGTAATCATAAGCAGGCTTGCAGTGCTCGGAATTGCCCTGACACTGGACAACCGCCTTCTTTTCCACAGCGCTGGCCGTGCCGCCCATGATCTTGGCAATGGCAGCGGCAGCCTTGGGGCCGCCGGGTGCGCACTTGTCGCAGGGCACGCCGTCCATGACCACAGCCTTTGCGTAGTCCGCACAGCCTGCGTAGCCGCAGCCGCCGCAGTTTGCACCGGCAAGGCAGTTGGTAACTTCTTCAATGCGGGGGTCTTCCTCCACCGCCATGAACTTGGACGCTGCGACCAGAACGATCGCGCCGACCGCGCCCACGATGGTACACAGGATAACAGCAGATACAATATTCATAATCCTGTTCCTCCCTTACAGCGTGACATTGAACAGGTTTTCGACGATGCCGCCGAAGCCCATGAAGGACAGGCTGGTGATTGCTGCTGCGATCAGGGTGATGGGCAGGCCCTTGAAGGGTGCCGGGGGATCGCAGGCTTCCACGCGCTTGCGCACGCCGCTGAACATGACCATGGCCAGCATGAAGCCGCAGCCTGCGCCGATGGCACAGACCAGAGCCTCAATGTAAGCAACACCGAAGCCCAGAGCAGCCACATCTGCGCCGTAGTCGCCCACGACCAGAATGGTGACAGCCAGAACACAGCAGTTGGTGGTGATCAGGGGCAGATAAACGCCCAGAGAGTTATACAGTGCAACCACGTACTTCTTGAGGAAGATCTCGATGAACTGCACCAGAACAGCAATGACCAGAATGAACACGATGGTCTGCAGGTAGCTCAGACCAGCCGGGTCCAGAATGAAGATCTGGATGGGGAAGGTAACGGCCGTTGCCATGAACATGACGAAGATGACGGCGCCGGACATACCAACCGCAGAATCCAGCTTTTTGGAAACGCCCAGGAACGGGCAGATACCGTAGAACTTCACCAGCACGTAGTTGTTGACCAGGATCATGCTGAAGAAGATCGCAGCGAGTTTTACTAACATCTTATTCTGCCTCCTTCTTCAGGTTATCAAGGTCGCAGCAGCTCTTGCGCTCGATGCGGGCATCCAGCTTGCCTTCCAGCCACACACAGCCGGCCATCAACAGGCCAAAGCAGAAGAATGCGCCGGGAGCCTGCGTCATGATGGAGACCTTGGCAACGCTTTCCGGGATCACCTGGAAGCCCAGCCATGTGCCGCTGCCCAGGATCTCACGGATGGATGCCATCAGGGTAGCGGTGAGGGTGTAGCCAACGCCCATGCCCACGCCGTCCAGTGCGGAGTCCACGATGCTGTTCTTGCAGGCGAACATCTCGGCACGGCCCAGAATGATACAGTTGACAACGATCAGGGGCAGGAACACGCCCAGAGCGTTGTACAGGCTTTCCATGTAAGCCTGCATGAACATCTGAACGATGGTCACGAAGCTTGCGATAATGACGATGTAGCAGGGCAGATGCACCTTGCCGGGGATCACCTTGCGCAGCAGGGAGATCATGATATTGGAGCACACCAGCACGAAGGTGAAGGCGGCACCCATGCCCAGAGCGCTGGAAACTGCAGTGGTAACTGCCAGAATGGAGCAGGTACCCAGAACCAGACGCAGAACGGGGTTTTCTTTGATAATGCCGTTGGTAAGGATGCTTACCTTGGACTTATTTTCTTGTGCCATTTCTTACCAACCTCCTTTACGCCAGCTCGTTGTAGCAGTTGACACAGTCATTGATGGCAGCAAACAGAGCGGTGGACGAAATGGTTGCGCCGCTGTAGGCATCGTAATCCTGATTCATCACAATGTTCTGGGTGCCATCCATGCCATCGAACTGCGCCAGGAAGTCGTCACTGCTCACGTTGGAGCCGATGCCCTTGGTCTGGGTAGAAGCGTCCACCCAGATGCCGGTCTCGGCACCATTGGCATCAAAGCCCATGATAACGGTCAGGATACCGCCGTCAAAGCCCTTTTCCTCGGCCTTGATCGCAGTGCTGCCGTCCGGAGCCTTGACCACGCCGGTGATGCCGGCGGTGGTGTAATCGGTCACTTCTTCCAGCTCGCTGGCATCCGAAACGGAGGGCAGCACGCCGACATAAGCGGCCAGAGTGGTGCGCTTGGTGTTCTCGGCAATGACCGGGGCGGTCATGCCGTTCACCAGTGCCAGCAGCAGGCTGGCGATCAGGGAGATAACGCTCAGCACAACGATGGGCTTGATGGTGCTCTCCCAGTTGGAAGACTTACTCATTTGCCAGCACCCTCCTTTGCTTTCTTTGCAGGCTTGATGTAGCCATACGGGGTCTGACGGGTCAGATCGTTGATGTAGGGGACCCACAGGTTCATGAACAGCAGTGCGAAGGACACGCCCTCGGTGTAGCTGCCCCAGTAACGGATGGCAAAGGTGACGATGCCCAGTGCCACGCCGTACACCAGCTTGCCCTTCAGGGTGAAGGGGCTGGTAACGTAGTCGGTAGCCATGAACACAGCGCCGAACAGCAGGCCGCCGCTCAGCACGGCAACCAGAGCCTCGTGCACACTGTGGGTAGCAATGAGGTAGAACACGAACATGCTGCCGACGTAAGAAGCCGGGATGGCGATGCTGATGGTCTTGGTGGCCACCAGATAGATCAGGCCCAGCACGATGGCCAGTGCGCAGGTCTCGCCCAGCACACCGCCGTGGATGCCCATGAACAGATCCAGCAGACTCAGCTTGGACTTATCGGCCACAGCCAGCGGGGTAGCGCTGGACAGCTGGTCCACCGCTGCATCCGGGAACACCCACTTGTTCATGGAACCGGCAAAGCTGATGAACAGCACGATACGGCCCACCAGAGCGGGGTTTGCAAAGTTCATGCCGATGCCGCCGAACAGCTGCTTGACGATGACGATGGCCACCAGATCACCGATGATGAGCTGGCCGATGGGCATGCCCACGGGCACGTTCATGGCCAGAATGATGCCGGTGACGACGGCGGACAGGTCGCTGATGGGGTTGGGCTTCTTGAGCAGCTTGCAGTACAGCCACTCAAAAGCCACACAGGCCACCACGGACACGGCTGTTACCAGCAGTGCACGCATACCAAAAATGATGGCAGAGGCCACCACGCAGGGGCACAGGGCGACGATCACGTTGGCCATCAGGCTCTGGGTGGTCTCTTCGCTGCGCACATGCGGGGAAGCCGAAACAATAAGCTTCGTATCCATTACTTATTGCCTCCTTTTTTGATTTCACCAAGGTAGAACGCCTTTGCCAGACTCATCATCTGGGTAACAGGGCGCTTTGCCGGGCAGACGAAGGAGCAGCTGCCGCAGTTGAAGCAGTAGTCTGCATGCAGCTTGCCCAGCTCCTGCACATCGCGTGCAGCGTATGCCTGATTGACCTCCACAGGCTCCAGACCCATGGGGCAGTACTCCACGCAGCGGCCGCAGCGGATGCAGGGATTCACCGGTGCAGGCTCTGCAGCGGCCTTACTCAGGAAGATCAGGCCGGAGGTGGTCTTGGTGGTGGGGTAGCTCAGGTTCTCCACAGCGGGGCCCATCATGGCACCGCCGGCAACCACTTTGCCCAGCTCGCCCTTGACGCCCGCAAAATCGATGATGTCCTGATAGGCAGTGCCCACGGGGACAACGATGTTCTGGGGCTTTGCACAGGCATCGCCGTCCACAGTGATGGTGCGCTCGACCACCGGCATACCGGTAGCCAGATACTTGCCAAGGGTGGAGACGCTGGTCACGTTCATGACGATAGCGCCGGCATCTGCGGGCAGACCGCCGTGGGGCACTTCGCGGCCCAGACACTTTTCAATAAGGATCAGCTCTGCGCCGGTGCCGTAGACACTGGGCAGGGGCTTGACCTCGATGGTGCTGTCGCCATTGGTCTTTTTGCACAGCAGGTCGATGCACTCGGGCTTGTTGTTCTCAATGCCGATGACGCACTTCGGGATGCCGGTGTACTGCAGCACGGCCTTGATGCCGCGGATGATATCATCGCTGCAGTTCAGCATCTCCTGCGTATCGCTGGTCAGCCACACTTCGCACTCGGAAGCGTTGATCAGCAGGGTATCCACCTGCTGCTTGGGCTGCAGCTTTACGTCGGTCGGGAAGCCTGCGCCGCCCAGACCGACCAGGCCGCACTCACGCACAGCCTTGAGGAAGCTGGCCTTATCGGTCACTTCCGGTGCCTTGACAGCCGGGTCCACGGTCTGTTTGCCATCGGTCTTGATGACGACAGAGTCGCACATGCGGCCATTGGACAGACGGAAGGGCTCCACGGCAGCCACGGTGCCGGAGACACTGGAGTGGATGTTTGCAGAGACGAAGCCGCCAGCCTCGCCGATCTTTGTACCAACGAACACCTCGTCGCCCTTTTTGACCAGAGCTTTGGCGGGAGCGCCGATGTGCTGGCTCATGAGGATGCGTACCTGCGCGGGCAGAGGCATCGGGATCGGTTTGCTTGCAGCAGTTGCCTTGTCATGCGGCGTATGCGCGCCAAGCGCCGCACGTTTCAGCTTGTTCAACATGGAATTCAAATCCCCCATTCTGCTTGAATTGCCGCCCCCACGCCCATGCAGGCGCACTGGTACAGGGACAGCAGCTGCTTAACATGTTTATTGTATCATTTTGGCGTGGGAAGTCAACGACAATGGCACAAAAATGATGTATTTTCCTGAACTTTCTTTTCATTTTTTCGTGGTTATATATAACTAACCACCGTATTTTTCTTCCTGCATCCGGTGTTTGCCTTTGCAGACGAAATATGGTATACTATTATTAACATTCACTTGCGGAACGTCCCCCGCTCCGCGCAAGACTTTTCCAAGGAGGCTTCAAACCATGAAAGTTCTCAAAGTGCTGCTCGCATTGCTCACCACGCTGGCCGTTGCCCTGACCGCCGCCCTGCTGCTTGTTCAGGATAAAAATGCGCCCCGCTATATCCAAATCTACGAAAACGAGCAGTAACACCCGTCTTGCACAAAAAGCATCCCCCAGCCTGAACGGCAGCGCCGCCCGGGCTGGGGGCTTTGTGTTTTTTGCCGGGTCGGCAGATGTTGACCGATACAGAAAAGGCGCTGGCCGGAGCCAGCGCCTTTTTGTTCTACTGTGGGTCTCTGTAGCTGTTTAGTCCCTGTCCGGGGCAGCAGCAAACTCCGTGGGCATCGTGACTACGACCGCATAGGTCTTGTCGCCAATTTTACCAACAGCAACGCCAACATCTGCTTTCTTTACTACTTTTTTGTCTAAACCGTTCTCCGGCATCGTAAAGCCGCTCGTCATCAGCTTTGAAAAGAAGGCATACTGCTTCTGAAAATTCATTATCAGGCTGCTCTTGTACTGATAATCCTCTGCGTAGGTGACCATATAGGTTTTGGTTGCGTCAAAGCCCACATCGTCTTTCTTGCTGGCAGCTTTCAGCAGCTCACCCACATGTTCCTCCGTTCCATAAAGCTCCGCCGCCTTATTCAGCAGCTTCTGTGCAATGCCGTCCATTTCAGCCGTGTTGCTGAACTCTGACTCATCCAGAGCTGCATAATCAGCCATCAGATCCAGCACAAACTGCTTGGTAGAATTTACGCTATTGGCATTGCCGCAGCCCACCATGGACAGGGCCAGAACCGCTGCCAGTGCAGCAGCAGCCAATTTTTTGAACAATTTCATGGTCTTGTTCCTCCTAAAATCTATTTACAGGTCGATGTTCTGTTTTAGCCGGTTGATCAGGCTGCCTTTTTCACCAGCAGAACCAGATAGTTCTTGCCCTTGATCTTACCCGTTGCTGCACCGATCTCGATCGGATCACCCGTATGAATTACAGGGTTGCCGATTTTAACGACCGTATCAGAATTATTGTAGTAGTCCTCGTTTTCAATTTGCCGGATTGCAGATTCAAGTGTGCTTTCCATTTCCATAATGTAGAAATACTGCATAAATTCCGTACGCAGCTGGGCATAGGGCTCAAAGATCGCAATGTAATCACCTGTACCGTTGTTTTTCAGAAGGTCTTTCACTGTATCCTCATTACCTTCTGCTGCTCCAGCCTCTGCAGCCTTCTCAATGAGCGTAGCCGCTGCCATATCCATGGCAGTCGTGTGGGTCGCAACCTTGTTATTCATATTGTAGCTGTCTTCGATCGCATTCAGCACTTCGTTCTTCAGATCAAGTGCCGAGCCCGTGCCGCCTGCACCGCAGCCCACCATGGTCAGTGCCAGAGCAGCCACCAGTACGGCAGCCGCCAGTTTCTTGAACAGTTTCATTTTTTTCTCCTCCTTTTTATCAAAAAGGTATCTCACATCCAGACCGAACCCCTCCGGTCTGTTTTATCTATTGTACCCCCCCCCGGGCAGCAACGTCAATTCGCAGAAAAAACAAAAAATACGTCCGCCTTTTGGCACAGATGCGCACCGTTTTGGGGCTTCGGCGTATCCTTTGGCAGGAAAGCACAGCACCGCGCCGGAGCTTTTTGTGTTTTTTCATGGCATACAAAAAACACCGCCGGGTCTCCCTCAGCGGTGTTTTCAGGCAAAATATTCCTTTTAGTAATCTTTTTCGCAGCCAAGCAGGTACTTCATGTGCTCAAAGGTGCGGTCATGCCCAAGGTCGCGCACCATTTTCAGCAGTTCTTCCAGCAGGGCACGAGTCTCCGGGTGGAGCAGGTAGTGGGTCTTGCTGCGCTCGTAGTATTCCCACGGGGAAGCATCGGTGTACTTGTCGCCCAGATAGATCTGGCTGGCGGCCACGCGGTCGCACACCATCTCGCACACATAGCGCAGGGGCATCTTCATGCCGGCAAGGCCCACCTTCCGGGTGCTGTAGTCGATCCAGTATTCCAGATGGTGCTTGTTGCGGCCCTTGTGGTGCAGCCACGCGGAGGAATAGCCCCGCGCCAGACGTTCCGCTTCGTTGGGGCTGTGGTCACCCTGATAATAGATGCAGCCCGGAATGAACTCGGTAGGGCTGTACTTGCTCAGGTCGTGGGCAAGGCCCTGCTCATAGAGCCCGCAGGCAAAGCAGTATTTCATCACCAGCAGCTTGTGCCGGGTGATGGTCTCAAAATGGCCCTTGATGTTCATGCTGTTATTTCCTCCACTGCACCGTGATACGTCCCTCTTTCAGCCCGCGCAGATCATTGCTTTCGGAAAAATCCTCCCGGTCCATGGTCAGGTTGGGGTTGTAGTAGGGGTCGTGCAGGATGTTCGCCTTGCCGTGCACAGCATACAGCCGCTGCTGCTCGGCGGCAAAGCGCCGGGCCTTCACCGGGTCTTTTTCGTCGCCGCCGCGGCTCTTGCTCTCGTAATGGGTCAGCTGAGCATAGGGTGTCCACGCAATGCGGTATCCTGCATCCCGCACCCGCAGGCAGAAATCCACATCGTTGAAGGCCACCGCAAAGGCTTCGTCCAGACCGCCCACTTCGTCCCACACGCTGGTCTTTACCAGCAGGCAGGCACCGGTGACGGCGGAAAAGTCCTGCACCGTTGCAGCGCGGAACATGTAGCCGCTGCCGCCCGCCTTGCGGTATTTGTGGCTGTGGCCCGCGTAGCCGCCAAGGCCGGTCACAACGCCCGCATGCTGCAACGTCTCGTCCGGGTAAAGCAGCTCTGCGCCACAGATGGCCGCGCCGCCGGGGTGGGCGCACTGCCGCAAAAGCTCCGTGAGCCAGTCGGCATTGCGCACCTCCACGTCGTTGTTCAGCAGCAGCAGATAATCCCCGCTGGCGTACTGTCGGCCAAAGTTGTTGATGCCGGAGAAGTTGAAGCCCTTCTGCGGGTAGTTGACCACCTGCAGGCCGTCGTAGCGCTGCCGGGCTTCCCTATAATAGGTAAAGGTGGCCGGGTCGGTGGAGTTGTTCTCGATGACGATAACCTCAAAGTTCTCCCAGCTGGTTTTGGTCCAGATGCTGTGCAGGCACTTTTCCAGATCGTCGGTGTGGTCCTTGTTCGGGATGAGGATGCTTACCTTCGGGTCGCCCACGATGTCCCACTTCACCCGGTAGGTACTGGGGAACAGGCCATCCTCCACGGTGCCGGTGCGTCCGGTGCGGGCCAGATGGTCGGCCAGCGCCTTTTTGGCTGCTGCCGCCACATAGGGCTTGGCATCGGTGCCGCCGGAGGTGGAGCCTGCGTGCACCCGCCAGTAGTACAGCACCTGCGGCACATGGGCCGCGCCGCCGGTCTTTTCCACAAGGCGCAGGAACAGGTCGTGGTCCTGACTGCCGTCGCACTCCGGCCGCTCCCCGCCGATCTCATTCCACAGCGCCTTTTGGAACACCGCCAAGTGGCAGATGTAGTTGCAGCACAGCAGGTAGTCCGGGGCGTAATCCGGCTTGAAGTGGGCCACCATGGGCCGCTGGATGCTCTTGGAAAAGAGTGCTTCATCGCTGTAGAGGAAGCCGTCCGGCTCGCCCTGCGCCCGCAGCTGCAGAATGGCTTTGCCCATGGTGTACATGGCGTGGGGCGCAAGGATATCATCGTGGTCGGCAAGGGCCAGATATTCCCCTGTGGCAAGCTCTGCCGCAGCATTGGTGTTGGCCGCAATGCCTTTGTTTTCGATCTTTTTGTATACGATGCGTTGATTCTTTGTCTGATATTCCTCCACGATGCGCTTCACATCGGCATGTTCTGCATCGGAAGCATCCGCAAGGCAGAGCTGACCGTTGGGGGCCGTCTGGTTCACAAAGGAATCCAGAAATTCCCGCAGGTATTTTTCCGGTGTATTATACAGCGGGGTCAGGATGCTGATGGTGGGCAGGCCGCAGTCTGCCGCCGTTTTGCCGGCCATTTCAGCCCGCTGGGCTTCCAGCACCTTTTTGGCGGGCAGATAACGGGCACGCTTGCCAAAGCAGCGGCGCTTGACAAAGCCCGCGCCCCGTTTGAGCATGGTGGGCAGGCCCTCGTCCTTCGTCAGCTGCACCGCATAGCCTGCCAGTTCTCTGGCACGTTTCAGTCGTACATTCATATCAGGCCTCGCCGCGCTGCGTTGCCTTGTAGGCCGCGCAAACCGTTGCCGTATCGCCATTCATTTTCAGGTGGCCGTGGCTCAGCCATGCCACCTTGCTGCACATGCGCTCGATCTGCTCAATGGAGTGAGACACCAGAATGACCGTGGTGCCGCCCGCCATCAGCTCCTGCATCCGCTTTTCGCACTTCTGCTGGAACAGGAAATCGCCCACCGAAAGCACCTCGTCCGCAATGAGGATATCGGGCTTGGTGATGGTGGCAATGGCAAAGCCGATGCGGGCCACCATGCCGGAGGAGTAGTTCTTGAGCGGCACATCCAGAAAGTTCTGCAGCTCGCTGAACTCCACGATCTCATCAAACTTTTCGTCCAGATACTTGGGCGAGAAGCCCAGCACCGTGCCGTTCAGATAGATGTTCTCGCGGGCAGTCAGGTCCATATCAAAGCCCGCGCCCAGCTCGATGAGCGGGGCGATGGAGCCGCGGACCGTCACCTTGCCCTTGCTGGGCTTGTACACACCCGCAATGGTCTTGAGCAGGGTGGACTTGCCCGAGCCGTTCAGGCCCACAAGGCCATAGAAATCGCCGGGCATGATGTCCAGACTCACGTCCTTCAGGGCGTAGAATTCATCGTACTGCAGGCGGCCCTGCACCATGGCCAGAAAATACTCTTTCAGGCTCTCATGCTTTTCCTTGGAGAGGTTGAAGCACATGGAAACATTGTCCACTTTGATGATCGGTTCCATTGTTCTTCCTCCTTAAATATGCAGCACAAAGCGGTCCTGCGTTTTGCGGAATACCCACACGCCCACCAGCATGGAGAGCACGGCGCAGCAGCCGCACACCGCGAACATGTTGAAATCCAGCGGGATGCCCCACATCACGGTACGGCGGAAGCCTGTGATGTACCAGTACATGGGATTCAGCTTGATGATCTGCTGCATGTTGAACCCGCCGATGGAAAAGGTCATCTGGGTGGGGTCGTAGAAGATGGCGGAAAAATATAGCAATGCGGTGATGAACACGCTCCAGATGTGCATGATATCCCGGAAGAACACGGTAGCCGCTGCCAGAAGCAGGCCCACGCCCAGACTGAAGAAGAACAGCGTCACCAGCGGGTAGACCGCCTCGATGAGGGTCAGGTGGAAGGGTGCACCGGTAAAGATCATGACCAGCAGCAGCGCCACAAAGCTGAACACACAGTTCACCATGGCAAAGCAGCACTTTTCCAGCGGGAAGATATACTTGGGGATATACACCTTTTTGAGCAGGGGCGCAGCGCCCAGCACACTGCTCATGCCGGTGGAGGTGGCCTCGTTGAAGAAGTTGAACAGCAGCTGGCCGCACATCAGGAACACGGCAAAGTTGTCGATGCCGCTGCCGCGCATGTCCATCAGACTGCTGAACACGGCCCAGTACACAAGGCACATGAGCAGCGGGTTCAGAACGCTCCACACCACGCCCAGCACGCTGCGGCGGTATTTGAGCTTGAAGTCACGGCTGACGAGGTTCCACAGCAGATAGCGGTAGCGCCAGAAGCCGTTCCACATTGCTTTGAATTTTGCCACAGGCGATCACCACTTTTCAAAATATTCAAACTTCTGTGCAGCAAAGGGCTCGTGCAGCTTGTCCTTTGCGCTGGTCTTGTGCTCGCAGCCGCAGTCCGGCCACTGCACGTTCACGGTGGGGTCATCGTAGGGGATGCCGCCCTCGCTGGTGGGGTCGTACACATCGGTGCACTTGTAGCAGAACTCTGCCACATCGCTCAGCACCAGAAAACCGTGTGCAAAGCCCTCCGGGATGTAGAACATCTTCTTGTTCTCCTCGGAAAGGGTCACGCCCACCCACTTGCCGAAGGTGGCGCTGTGGGGGCGGCAGTCCACGGCCACGTCGAACACCTCGCCCTTGGTCACGCGCACCAGCTTGCCCTGCGTGTGGTTCTTCTGGAAGTGCAGGCCGCGCAGCACGCCGCGGGTGGAGCGGCTCTGGTTGTCCTGCACGAACTCCTTGTCGATGCCGGCCTCGGCGAACTGGTCTTTCTGGTAAGTCTCCATGAAATAGCCGCGGTCATCGCCGAACACCTGCGGCTCAATGACGACGACACCGGGGATCTCAGTCTGCGTAAAGGTGAATTTGCCCATAATTATTTTCCTCTCTGTTTTGTTTTATCGTTTTTTATTGTTTTGTTGTATATGGAAAAGCCTTTTGCAGCTTTTGCGCGATTTTTAATGTTTCAAGGGCTTTTGCTTTTTGGTTTTCCGAAGGCGCATCACCCGCATCACGCACAGCGTGGCACCGGCAGCAGCTGCGGTGCAGACCAGCGAGATGGCGATGAGCATTCCCGCCGTCCTGGCAGGCTTAACGTCGGAGGCCGTGTCCAGCTCTCTGCCCGCGTTCGCTTCCAGCAGCGCATCCAGCCCGGTGAGTACCGCCGGGACCCGGACACTCGTCGATTCCTGCTTATCGCCGCCATTGACGGTATACACTGCGTACACTTCCGGCGAAGTACCCAGAACGTATCGTTCGGGCAGCTCCAGCGACACCGAGACATCCCCCGCCGTCACGCCGTCGGCCAGCAGCAGCCGGACACCGGGGTCGGTGACGGTCACCTTGCCCAGCGTTCCGCCGCCGCCCACGACTTCCACCTCTCCGGTCAAGCCTTGGGAGGGCAGGTCGGTGTAGCCGGTGTAGCGTGCGAAAGCGTAGTCCAGCAGGGTGCGGACGTCGTTGTACTTATCAGGCTTCATCTCGCTCTGCATGGTCACGCAGATGAGGCGGACGCCGTTCTGTTCCGCGAGGCAGACGTAGCTGTAGCGGGCGATGTTGGTGTAGCCGATCTTGGAGCCGCGGATGGCCGGGATGTAATACCGGCTGTAGCTCAGCCGCATTTTGTCCTGCTGAGAGAAATAGCGGGTCACCGGCTGGACATTCGTGGGCGCCATGGTGTACATCTCGAGCCGGGTGAAAATGGTCTCAAAGCCCGGCTGGGTCAGCGCCCATCGCAGAATTTGAGCCATGTCGTAGCAGCTGGTGTAGTGGTCATCACCGCTGATGCCGTGGGGGTTGGCGAAGTGGGTGTGCTCGAGGCCCAGCGCCTGCACTTGGGCATTCATCGCGGCCACGCCGCCCTCGATGGTGCCGCCGCCGAAGTATTCGGCCAGCAGGTTCGCGCCGTCGTTGGCACTGGCGATCATGGTTCCGTAAAGAGCGTCCTGCAGGGGGACTTCCTCCCCCTCCCGCAGGGCGATGTGGCTGGAATCGGTGCCTGCGAGGGAGTAGACGTCCTCATGGGAGACCGTGAGCTTTACGCCGTCCCAGTTTCCCTGCGCCTTCTGGCAGGCAAGGCCCAGCGTCATCACCTTGGTGATGGACGCCGGGTGCAGTTCTTCGTTCATATTCTGCTGTGCCAGCACGAGGCCGGTGTCTGCATCAATGATGCAGTAAGCCTTCGTCGTGGTCAGGGCCGGGCCCACTGCCCCGGCAGACAGCGCCATGCAGAGCAGGAGCAACGCTGTAAGAAGTGCAGCGATGTATTTTTTCATTCGATCAATTCTCCACAAATCTTCATAGATAAACTTAGTATACCACACTTTCCCCTGCCTGAAAAGACGCCTTTCATCCACACGGACATTGCAGCACCGGCTGTAATTGCCGCCCTTCCAGCGCCGCTTCCAGCGTCTGGGGCAGCAGCTCGAACCGTGCCTTGAGGCTCTGGGGCTTGGTGTTGGGGTCATCCTGCCCGTAAGGCACAAAATAATAGTGCTTGCGCTGGTAGAGCCG
>OOBT01000873.1_pt1 | contig 17479 bp, 8 predicted proteins | sample 1671551 | NCBI WGS metagenome assembly OOBT01 (sample SAMN06348168, study PRJEB24527) | human gut metagenome | reverse complement strand
GCCTCAAGCCATTTTTTTAGATAAAAGATGACATTCGCGTTAAGACCGATATAACGGAGTTTATTGCCTTTTCCGAGCACCTGAATGAGATGGCGGCCCAGATCAATATTAGACAGCTGCAGTCCTGAGATTTCGCTCCTGCGCAATCCGCAGCCAAGACCAACAGCGAGGATGGCGGCATCCCTGATGTCCTTTGGTGTGCCCCCGTTGATGCACCCCTGAAGTAGCTGACGTATATCGTCAGATGACAGACAGGGGGAGCCATGTTGTGAATTACCGCGAAAATTGGGAATTCGCTCAATTGCAAAATACTGTTCCAAGGGCATCAGCCGCTGAAAACAAGCCTCTTCGCAGAGACTTTTGATCACACTCAGTGTGAAGTTTTGACTGGAGGCTTTTCTGTTGGTGAGTTCCGGGCGAGCTAGTAGTGCGCCGATGGTTGCTCGTGTGAATGTAGTCCAGTCAATATCGTTCACGCTGGCTATTTGAAAAAGTTGAGCCAAGCGATTGAGTTCGTAGCCGATGCGTCTTCTGGACTGAGGTGAGGGATAACGGTTTAGACAGGCTTCTTGGATGTTCATTTGGACTTACTCCTTACGAGAGGGAAGGAGTCAACAGGATGCATCCAGTAGTAGTGTTTAAAAGACTAAATTCAAGACTGTTTCACGCAAAGAGTACGTAATACTCAGCAAAAGTGTTGTTTTTATACATCATCTTTTGCGAAGATCTCATTTGTTATGTTCTGTGCAAAACAAAAGATGGCCACGAAAATCTGCAATAAAATCAATGTGTTGTTAAGTGGCTTTAGTGAAAATGCCTATGTAATGTTGTTCAACCATAGTATGGAGACAAGTTTTTCTTTCCTTTAAGATGCTCGCATCGGTCTTCACCAAAAGTGCGGCAGCCGAGCTGTTTTTGCCTCTTGAGCTGAAGTTCCGAAGGATTGTTACGTTCGAACAACAATCGTTTTTTTGTTTAATTTTTAGGTGTCTTTCCTAGGAAGCAAATCATGAAAAAGACATTGGTTGCTTTGGCGGCTATGACCGCCATGTGTGGCGCTTCGGCCACTTCTCTGACGTTGTACGGTGTTGTGGATACCGGCCTTGCTTATAACTCTATCGACTGGGATGGTTACAAGGGGCTCGAAGGTCAAGGCGGTGACAGCTTCGGTATGCAATCCGGCCAGCGTTCCGGTTCCCGTTGGGGTATGAAGGGTGTCGAAGACCTCGGCAATGGCCTGCAGGTCGGGTTTGTTCTTGAAAATGGCTTTAGCTCTGACACGGGCGCCGTTAGTGACAAGGATCACTTCTTCAATCGTGAATCGAGCCTTTACCTCGAAGGTAACTTCGGTAAGTTCGGTATGGGCCGTTTGAGCACGTTCGCTAACGATGCTGGCTCGACCGGTATCGGAGGCTACTTCTCGTCCTTCGGTACGGGGTGGGGCGATGTTGGTGTTCAGAACTACATGCAGGCCTACCGTCCGACGCGTATGGACAACGTGGTCTACTACAAGTCGCCGAACTTTGCCGGTGCAGAAGTTTGGGTGATGTACGGCATGGGTAGCAACGATTCTGAAAACGAATCTGGTTCGGATCGCTACTATGCTGCGGCAGTGACGTACAACAACGGTGGCTTGAGCCTCTATGGTGCTGTTGACGTTCTCAACAAGCAGACCTGGGACAACGCGAAGGATAGCCCTGTGTCAGGGCATGGCAAAGACCAGATCACGATTACGGCTGCTGTGAACTACGATTGCGGCTATGCCAAGAGCTACCTCGGTGTGCATTGGTTCGACAATGCCAAGGCTGTTGGTAGCAGCGACGCAGGCGATGCCAGCTGGTCTCGCCTGGGTAACGGTTTGGTCGATGACTACCGTTACGGCGACGCCACGGGTTGGTCTGTGATGGCGGGCGTGGATGTTCCGGTTGGCGGCGGTACTGTCAAGACCTCCATCGGCTATTTGGATGCTTCCTCTGATGCCTACAGCCCTGCTGCCAAGAAAGAAGTTGATAAGGACTTCAGCCGCTTCATGGCCGCTGCCGGCTACGAATACTACCTGTCCAAGCGCACCACGCTGTACGCAGGTGCCGGTTACATCCAGGACAGCGTTGCCAACAGCGATCCGCGTTGGGTGCAGGTCAACTGCGGTCTGACGCACAAGTTCTAATCGCTTGCGGTTGGTTTCAGGAGTGCTATAAGAAAACTTTGACCTCCTTGTTTCTAGGTGCTCCTGACTTAGGTTTCCGAAAATTGTGCTGTTTCAAAACTGCACCTGTTTTCGGAAACCTTTTGTTTATGTCGTTTCGGTTTCAATGTCGGAATACGGCCTAAACAAAAGATTGCGGTTTACTCGTTTTTTGACGCGATTTGTCAAAATTCGAGAGCTGAGAGAAAATCTGCCTTTCGCAAAGCCTATTGTTATTCGTTATTGAGAAGAGAGATAAAAGTGAGCGTTGTGCGTCCGAGCGCTGTGGCCGTTGTTGGTATTGGATGTCGCTTCCCCGGGGGCATTGATTCACTCAAAGCGCTCGAGGTGTTGCTGGAGCGAGAAGAGGATGCATTAGGGCAACTGCCGTTTGAGCGTTTTGACGTTGAACGGTATTTCTCTAGCGAACAATCTACGCCGGGAACGTTTTACGCTCCGCGCTGCGGCACTGTGGGTGATGTTCGTCTTTTCGATGCCCGTTTTTGGGGAATGTCCGCCAAAGAAGCGGATAATCTTGATCCCCAGCAGCGCATGGTCTTGGAGATGACATGGGAAGCCTTTGAAGACGCGGGTATCCCCCCATCCAAGATGGCCCACAGCGACACGGCTGTTTTTATTGGTGCAGCCAGTGCCGACATGGCGATTCTGCACAGCGATGACGTGGCGTTGCAAGGCCCCTACACAATGACGGGCACGCAACTTTCCATTATCTCCAACCGCATCAGCTACTGCTTTAATTTGCACGGGCCCAGCATGACGGTGGATACGGCCTGTTCGTCCAGTCTTGTGGCGATCAGTCAGGCCGTCGAATGCATTCGTACCGGTCGAGCTAAGGCAGCTGTGGCGGGTGGCGTGAATGTTCTTTTGTCTCCCATGGGGTTTGTGGGCTTTTCTAAAGCACACATGTTGTCTCCTACCGGGGCTTGTCGAGTGTTCGACGAAAAGGCTGACGGATATGCTCGCAGCGAAGGCGGTGCTGTCGTCCTTCTCAAGGATCTTGAAGAAGCACAAAAAGACGGTGATGCGATTTATGCCGTGATTCGCGCCGCAGCGGTGAATTCCGACGGTCGCACGACCGGTATTGCATTGCCCAGTGGCGAAGCTCAAGCGCAACTGCTCAAAGACGTTTACGAAGGAGCCGAGACCGGGTTCGACAAATCTCGCATCGCGTACGTTGAAGCCCATGGAACAGGTACGGCTGTGGGGGACCCTGTGGAAACGGGGGCTATTGGCCGCGTGTTGGGGCATCGCGAAGCGTCACAAGAGCCGCTTGTTATCGGTTCTGTGAATGGCAATTTGGGACATTTGGAAACCGGCTCGGGCATGGCTGGTCTGGCAAAGGCACTGCTTACGCTTCAAAACCGCAGGATCTATCCCAACCTGCACTTTGAAACGCCTAATCCCGCCATTGATTTCAAATCCTTGGGTTTGCGTGTAGCCACCCAAATCGAACCGTTGCCGAAAGTCAATGGATTGCCGTTGGTGGGCATCAACTCCTTTGGCTTTGGCGGTATCAACGCGCACGTAGTCCTTGAAGGTTGCGCTGAGGCTGATCAAACACAGGAGCAACCGACTTTTGCAATGCAAGACACTTGCTTGCCTTTGTTGCTCTCGGCGAAGAGTAAGGAATCCGTTCTCAAGCTGGCGGCAAGTTGGAAAGATTTTTTGACGCAGGAATTGGACGGCTTCAGTGACGAAAAGGCTCGTCTGGCTCGGTTTAACCAATTGGCTGCGGCTGTTCTTCAGCAACGCGATTTGTTAACTCACCGTGTGCTGGTGCAGGGAAAAAGTGTTGACGGCGTGATTCGAGCGCTTGAAGCCGCTTCTGAGGAGAAGAGCGCAGAGCCGTCTGACGCAATCCTGGTGCATGATCGCGACACTGTGGCGGCGGACAAGGCTAAAACTGCCTTCGTCTTTTCCGGTAACGGCAGCCAGTGGGTTGGCATGGGGACGGTTCTTTACCGCGACAATACCGTGTTCAGAACGGCTGTTGACGAAGCTGATGTCTACTTTGAGCCGCTGGCAGGCTTTAAGTTGAGTTCCGTTCTGACGACGCCCACGGACGATAAGTCTGTCTGGTCGCTGGATCGTACGGAAATTGCACAGCCTTTGCTTTTTGCCTGTCAGCTCGGTTTGCTTGCTTGTTTGCGCTCGATCGGCATCGATGCACAAGCCTATTGCGGGCACAGCGTAGGGGAGGTGGCAGCAGCTTATGCGGCCGGACGACTGACGCTTGCCAATGCTGTCAAGATCATTTATCAGCGCTCTCGTTTACAAGGCAAAACACGAGGCGCCGGGGTGATGGCGGCTGTTCATCTCAAGGAGGGGCTTGACGATCTGTTGAAGGTTCACGGTGAGATTGCCGTTGCCGGCATCAATGCGCCCGAAAGTCTCACGGTGAGTGGTCCTCAGACGGCCATGAGCGCTTTCATTACCGCCGTCAAGGCCAAAGGTGGTGCTGCCAAACAGCTGGCGTTGGACTATGCCTTCCACAGTCCGGCAATGGAAACTATCCACGAGGACATTCTCCATGATTTGGCTGACATCGTTTCCGAACTGCAAGAGGACTCGAATCGTTGCTTCTACTCTACCGTAACCGGAGACGCTTTAGCCGACGATACGCCGCTTGATGCTTCCTATTGGTGGAAAAACGTTCGCAATGCGGTGATGTTCGAATCGGCCGTAAAGGCTATGTTGCGTGACGGCGTACGTCGTTTCGTGGAAGTTGGACCGCACGCGATTCTCGTAGGGTATTTGCGCAACACGGCTCGCGCACAAAGCATTGACGTGCAGATTTGCGCGCTCGAGCGCCGTGGCGACGAATCCGCCGATCATTTGATGAGTCAGATGTTCAAGGCCGTGGCGGGAGGCGTTCCCATGCGTCCTTCCTGGCCGGTGGTGCCTCGTGAACGAAATTTGCCTCATTACCCATGGAATCGAACGCTTGCATGGAATAAACCCACGTCTGAGACGGCAGCGCTCTTTGCTCCGCAACAGGTACCGACTCTGCTGGGGTATCCGGTTGCAAAGGGCCGGAACACATGGGTAAACCGCGTCGATACGGTTCGTTTGGATTGGCTTGCCGGTCATCGCATTGACGATACTGTTCTTTTCCCTGCCGCCGGTTTCCTTGAAGCGGCGGTGAGCGCCGGTCAGTTGGCGTTGAAGGATGTGCTGAGCGAAGCACAAGCCAAGGGCAAGAAGGAAGTTGCCGAACTGGTTAATTTCTCGATTCTTCGCGGCCTGCCGCTTGCCGGGAAGGAATCGCACACGATGCGCACGCGCGTCACCGATGACGGCGTGCTCACGATCGAATCGCATCGCGAGGGCGCCAATGAGCCTTTCGGTCTTTTGGTGCGCTCTCGTGTGCGTGCGGCCGACACGACCGGACTGGATGCCTATAAGCTTGATTTGACGATCACGCATAACGACAGCGTCAAAGTCAAGGCAGAAGCTTTCTATCAGCACTTGCAGTCGGCAGGACTTAACTATGCCGGCGCTTTCCTGTCGGTTGCCGAGCTCTGGTTTGATAAGACGAAACAGTGCTCCGGGGCAGATTGCTCTGTTCTGGCTCGCTTGTCGTGCCCGAGTACGCTCTACGCCAACGCCGCGTTGGGAATCGAAGCCAAATTGAGCACTGTGCCGCCGCTGGTTGATGCCGCGATGCAAAGCGTGTTTGCTGCTGTGGGCAGTTTGCTTCCGGACAAGCCCGAGAATGCTCAGCTTACGCACGCCTATCTGCCAGTTTTCTTCGGTCGCGTGCTGATGCTTGCCGACAAGATCCCGGCATGGTCGAAGGCCGTTATCAAACGTGTTTCCGCGACGACGCTCACGGTGGATATCGAGCTTTTCGATGAAAACGGTCAGTGCGTGGGTCTACTGCAAGATCTACGGTTGCGCCGTGCTCCCAAAGCGGCGCGACTGCAGCCAGCTGCCTACACAGAAGTGTGGGCGGCTCCATGCTTGTCGTTGCCTCGATTTGAAGAGTTGCCCGTGGTGACGGCTCCTCAGGGAGACAGTACTCTTCGTGGTTGGGATTGGCAGGATGCTTTGCAATTGGCAACGGTTCTTATCGGTGCCTATGCTTATCAAGCTGTTGGTCGTAAGGGTGAATGGCTGCCGGCGGAACTTCTTTTTAGCGGCAGCGGCTTTACGGTCAACGAAGCGGCAGCGCGCTGGTTAGCGCAAGTGATGGCCCAGAGCGGCTATGCACTGACGCAAACCGAAACCGGGGAGACGCTCTATAACGCTGTTGAGTCGCCCGATTACACCGCAGAAATCCTGTTTCAGACGCTGATGGCAACGTATCCGGCCTACTGGTCGCTCTGGATGCGTATGCAACGCGTGGGCAAAAACTTGGCCGCGCTTTTGTCGGACGACACAACGCTTGAGAAGGTTCGTGGCGAACTGCCCGCCATGCTCAACGATCTGGGAGCGGCAACGCCGACGGTTCTTTTGGCCCAAAAAGAGCTGATTGGTGCGCTGCAAACGCTTGTGGATCGTATTGAGGCGTACGCGCCGATGACGTTGCAGATCAAGGGCTTGATTCGTGCCGACAACTTTGAGCGTGCCGAGAGCATCATTGCAGCGACAAGTGATCGCGTGCATTGGACGGTCGTTGCCGACGGCAGCAAGCTTGCGCGAGTCAAGGCACTTTTCGAAGCTCGTTACCACGTCGAAGTGCTTGACATCATTCAGGCGCCTTTGCATCAGTTTGCCGTTGTGGTTGTGCCCGAAGGCTGCGGTCGCGATAAGGCGGCATCGCTTCTGGTGCAAAAGTTGGCTTCTACCTTGATACCCAACGGCTTTTTGCTCTCTCTGGAGGAAGCTCCCAATGCCATTTCGAATTTCCTTGAAGGCTTGGACGCACAATGGTGGGGAGCAGATGTGCAGGATCGTCCGGTTTCTCGCCTGATTGATAAGGATTCTTGGGGCACGATTTATGCGGACGCGCACTTGCGCAATTTGACGGAGCATCTGTCGACGCTGTCGGATAGTGCCGTTTGTGAGCCCTACTACATTGCCATCGCACAAAACGAAAAAGCGATGCCCTTGGCGGAAAGCTCAGCCGAAGAAAAGCAGACGCTTTTGGTGGCAGTGGATCTGAACGATAACAGCAGTATTGAACTGGCACAGCGTTTTGCGGGCTTTACCTCTGATTCGCTCGAAGTGTTGGTTGCTCCGATTGACTCTTCGGCAAAGGTTCCGGACGGCATTTCGTTGTTGTCGGAAACAGTCGACACCTACGCTATGCAGCACCCGCATGTGCCAGTGGTGAGTCTTGTTGATTGCCGGGTTCAAAACGAATGTGCGCCTGTGGCAACACTTTCGCTTGTGCAGGCTTTTGTCAGGAAGGGCATCACCAACCCGTGGACAATGGTTGGTTTCGACAACAGAATTTCCAGTCGTGCACTTCTTGGGTTCAAGCGTGTTGTGGAAAACGAACAGCCGCAATTGGATCTGCGTTGGGCGGGTCTTTGTGATGAGTCCGATGAAACGTTGTGTGCCTTCCTAAGCTGGGTGGCCGGAGAAACGGTCGGCGGTATCAACGTACCCTTTGTGGCCCACGAAACCGAAATTGAAGTCCAAAACGGTCAAAAATTTGTTCCGGAAGTCCGCGTTCATCGTCATGCCGGTGCAAATCCAGAAAATCCGATCGAATTGGCCTTTGACGTACCGGGAAAATTGGACCGCTTGTACTGGAGGCGCGTGCCGGCAAAACCCTTGGCCGATGACGAAGTCCGTGTGTCAGTTCGAGCCACGGCGCTTAACTTCCGCGACGTGATGTGGGCGATGGGACTTCTGCCTGAAGAAGCGCTGGAAAATGGTTTCTCCGGTCCGACGATGGGCTTGGAAGCCGCCGGCATTGTCACCGAAGTCGGTTCAAGCGTTACCAAGTTCAAGCCGGGCGACGCCGTGCTGGCTTTTGCGCCGGCTTGCTTTGCAAGCGAAATCGTGACCCGGGAAGATGCCGTTGCGAGAAAACCAGAAGCTCTCTCGTTTGAAGAAGCGGCAGGTGTTCCGGTGGCTTTCTTCACCGCATGGTACGCGATTGTCGAAATGGGACGTGCGCAAAAGGGGGAATCCATTCTGATTCATGGTGCGGCCGGTGGCGTCGGATTGGCAGCCATCCAAATTGCACAACTTTTGGGCTTGACGATCTACGCTACCGCCGGTACGCAAGCCAAGCGTGATCTTGTGAGAGCTCTGGGTGTTGAACGTGTTTATGACAGCCGTTCGCTTGCCTTTGTTGATGCGGTTCGTCGTGACACCAAGGGTGTCGGCGTTGATCTGGTGCTCAATTCGCTTGCGGGCAACGCTGCCGAACAGTCGCTTTCCCTGTTGAGTCCCTTCGGTCGTTTCCTGGAACTCGGCAAACGCGATTTCTATGCCGATAATCCGGTATTCCTGCGCCCGTTTGGTCGCAATTTGAGTTACTACGGCATTGACGTTGACCAGTTGCTCACACAAAAACCGCGTGTGGGCGAGCGGGTGTTTGCCGATGTGATGCATGCCTTTGAAGAGGGTTCGCTAACAGCGCTTCCCGTGACTGTGTTCGGACGACGTGAGGCTGCACGCGCTTTTGAGCTGATGCAAAGCGCCTCGCATGTGGGCAAGATCGTGGTCACAATGGACGATACGACAAGCGATGTGACGGAGTCTCAGCCCTCGGAAATGCAGGTTGATCCAAATGGTACGTACGTGATCACAGGTGGTCTTGGAGGCCTGGGGGCAGCTGCCGCGCAAAAACTTGCTTCGTTGGGTGTCAAGTCGTTGGTTCTCATCAGCCGCCGTGGGGTGACGACCGACGAGCAAAAGCAGATTGTTGACGGATTGATGAAGCAGGGTGTCACTGTGACGACGCCTCAGCTGGATACCGCAGCCGACGACTTTGCTCAACAGCTCACAGCAGCAGTTTGTGGCCTGCCGCCTGTAACCGGCATCATTCATGCGGCCGGCCTCATTGATGACGCCATGGTCATGGATCTGACGCCGGCTCGTATGCAGGCAACGTGGGATCCGAAGGTTCGCGGTGCTCTCTCACTTCTGAAGTTTGTTAAGGATAACGAGCTCGTCAATCAGCTCACGTGTTTCGTACTCTTCTCGTCGGCAACAACCTTGCTGGGGAACCTCGGGCAGGCCAACTACGTAGCCGCCAACATGGCCTACGAAGGTTTGATCGACGAGTTGCCCGAGGGCAAAGTGACGGTGATCGGTTGGGGACCGGTGGGCGACGTTGGGATGCTCAAGAACAGTCCCAAGGTTAAGGCAGCACTGGAAGCAACGATCGGCACGCCGTGTTTGACGAGTCGGGAAGTGGTCGACGCCATGTCGGCATTGGCGGCAGACCGAGGCGTATCGAGTGCTCACTTCATGGCTATTGATTGGCGACGCGTACAGTCGTTGCCGGTCATGCAGTCGCCGCGCTTCAATGCAGTGCGAGAAAAAGCTGCCGTGGAAGCTGATGCCAAGAATCTCAAAGCGACATTGGTCGGTAAGTCGCACGACGAAGTCACCGCGATTCTGACCAAGATCGTGCAGGAAGAAACGGCACGCATCATGGGTATGGCCCAGGAAGAACTGTCGTTGACGCAGCCGTTGTCGGATATCGGCATGGATTCTCTGACGGTTCTGGAACTGGCTTGTGCGCTCGAAGAACGTACCGGTGTCCGGATGAGTTCCGCTGCCGGTTTTGCCGGTGCCAATATCCGTACCGTTGCCGAGCGTCTGGCCGCAAGTTTGACCGACGAGGCCGATCAAGATGAGGCCATGCTCAACGCGATCAGTCGACAGCACGGTGTGGAGCTCTCTGACGAGCTCAAGCAAGCAGCACTGAAAGACTAAGGTGATAGAGGAATATCGCGGAGTCGCTAGTAGATATAGATTCCAAAACGCTTCGCGATATCTCGCAACATGCGTATGGTTCGAACCCATAAAGGGATGGTCGGACTGCGTTTTTCGATCATCCGCTCGCAGACGTCTTCACAGCGGCAAAAGAGTCCTGTGTCCCAATCGTAATAGCGCGGATAGAGAATCAAGGTTGCTGCGACAAGTTGCTCGAGCGAGAGCTTAGCGGTGCGCGCCGGGAAGGTGAGTGCGTCGTTTGTCAGTCCCCAGCCCGCGTAAAACGGGCGACCGTAAGTGGAGACACGAACACCGCGCAGCAGTGCCTCGAATCCCGAAAGACTCGTGAGCACATGCAATTCGTCACAAATCGGCAGCAGATCAAGCACACGAATGCCGTGCAGTGTTTGATCGGCTAGAGTTCGAAGCATTTTCGGAGCAATCTTACCCGGACGGTTGCCGCTTGCCACATCCGGGTGCTCCAAATACAGGATGTAGGCGTCGGGATTGTTTTTGCGCACGGTGGTCAGCAGCGCGCCGTTGCTTTGGATGTCGCCGCCGCCTCGACGTACGCTGGCGTCGCCGTCCACTTGCCCGGTGACGAGAAGCACGCGTCTGTCTTGGGGAACGTTTGGCAAAGTCACGTTGGCAGTTCCGACGTTGTATTTGGTGATGCCGTGACGTACGACGGTTTGAATCAGGCCTTGAGCGCGCTTAACGGCACGACGATAGTGTTCGGGGTGCTGTCCCATTTCGTTCAGAATATGCTCGATTCTGCTGGGACGATGCGGGTCGTAATAGATGCCGCAGTCGTCGAAAACGAGCGAATAGGGCATTTCGTAATCCGAGCCCAAGCCGACGGAACGAATAAAGCCGTCTTCGACAAAAAGAAGATTGACGCCGGCTTGTTTGACTTGATCCACCATATCGTCGGTGGTTTTAGCCGCCCACGAAACCAACGGCAGATTTTGTTCTTTGGCAAGTTTCAGTGCGGGTTCAAAATCCCACACGAACGTGAGGCGATTGCCTCGATTGGGGGCGCCGAGAAACGCCTTGAGATGAGGCTGTTTCCAACGGCGAATACCGGTGACCACAAATCCCGGTGTGTTTTGGATTTCACAGTGACGAGCATCTTCCAGAAAATCCAAAGCCTCTTCCAGCGTTATCGGTTTGCCGGAGACCGGGCTGACATAACGTGCAGCACGAAGATACGCCGCCGCAAAAAGAGCCGTCAAAGGCACGCCCCTACGGCGACGCGACGGCACCTGCCCGCGGTCAATCGTCAGCCCCCAGCCTGCATAAAAAGGCACGCCGTAGACCACGGTCTTGCATCCGGCCATCAGTGATTCAAAGCCCGTTTGACTGGTGACGACGTAGACGGCTTGGCAATGTTTGATGAGACCGATGGGGGCAAAAGCTTCCGTAAGGACAACGGGCTTTTTTCTTCCGGTCCAGTCGATGGCCTCGAGCGCTTGCGTGAGGTAACCCTTCTTGGCTCCTGCCAATACGTCCGGATGGGTTTTGATCAGGACGGTTGCCTGAGGATTGTCGTTGACTGCGTCTTCGAGCATCCGTCTGAAGCTTTCGGCATCAGCCGCTCCGAGTCGGACGCTGGCGTCTCCTTGGGTTTGGTCGATGCAGAGAACATACGGGCCCTTGACGGCGCCGTTGTCCGGTCCCGGCCAATCACTCGGACACAAGGGAGTGCAGTTGTACTTGGAAAAATCCGACGACACGATGCGCTCAATGGCTGATTGAGCTCGGGTTGCAAGTCCCGGCGTCAACCATTCTTCGTAATGAACACAGTCCGCCTCAATGCAACTTGCCGAAGACGCATCGTAGTAGACCCCGACGGGATCCACCAAAATGGAAAGCGGAGGTGCGTTTTTAACGCCCAATCCGACGGAGCGCAAAAAACCGTCTTCCAAGGCAATGTAGGGAAGATGATGCTCTTTGGCGTAGGAGATGGCTTTTTTAGCCGTCTCCTTTTTTCCCCAGCCGACAACGGCGTCTGAGTCTTTGTATGTTTCGTATTCCGGAGCCAGGAAAGCTTCGAGATGCGGCAGGCGTTTGATGCCGGATGAAAAAATGTGAATCACGTTATCAAAAAGGCAGAAGAAGGCGCACCAAAAGACTCAGTTCGATTTGATTCGTTACTCTCAACAAATATGGAGTCGGGAATCTCAGCCTTCATTCTAGTCATTTCCGTATTTGAGCAAGGAGAGGCTGTTTTCCCGGTCTTCCGTCTCTTTGCACCTGGGTTTTGAGAGGTGCGCGGAATTTTTGGAGGTTGGTTTGCCGCAATCTCTACTTTCGCTAACGTTCTGATTTTGCTATCCTCAACAAATATGTCAATCAAGTAACCGGCGCAAATCCAATTGCTGCCGGCTAGTATGCAAGACCAACCACAAACAGAAGAAACAACACCCTCCGAAGAACACAGTTTTTTTGAAAAGCTGCGTTCCCTCTTTAAGAAAGAACCGACGACGGCTGAGGAATTTTCCAAAACCCTCAAGCGTGCTCACGGGCAGAAAATCATCGACACCGAAGCGCTGACCATGATGGAAGGCGCACTGAAGGTCGGCCACTTGTGTGCGTCCGATCTGATGGTTCCCCGCGCTCAGATCGAAGCCGTGGATTTGGAAGAACCGCGCGAAGTGTGGCTTCCCAAGGTGATCAACCGCGGCCACTCTCGCTTTCCCGTGATCGAAGGCGACTTGGACGAAGTCAAAGGTGTTTTACACGCCAAGGATCTGCTTCGTTTGTTTGTCGATCCGACTTATGATGTTCGGGCTCACCTGCGTCCCGCACGTTTTATTCCTGAAACGCAGCCCCTGAATGTGGTGCTCCGTGATTTTCGCATCACGCGCAACCACATGGCGTTGGTGATTGATGAGTTCGGTTCCGTGTCCGGTTTGATCACGATTGAAGATGTCATTGAACAGATCGTGGGCGAGATTGCCGATGAATTCGACAACATCAATCTGGGCAAAGACAACATTACCCCGGTGGATAACGAACGCTGGCGTGTGAAGGCCGAGACGTATTTGGATCAATTCAATGAGTTCTTCAACGTTCATTTGGAAGACCAGCATTGCGAAACCGTGGGCGGCCTGGTGACGGACCGACTGGAACATGTTCCGCATCGCGGCGAGAGTGTGGAAATCGACGGGTTCCGTTTCAAAGTTCTCACGGCCGATGACCGTCAGGCTCATCTGTTCTTGGTTGAACGTCTGGTGTCTGCGACCCGCGTTGAGGAAAAAGACGCGCAACCGAACGAGACGGCTGCATGAGCTTTATTGAAAGAGTAACGACGGGCCGGGCAGGAAGTGCACTGCGCTTGGTAGCGGCAACTCTTGCCGGGGCTTTGGGCAGTGTTGCGTTTTCCGTTGCAGCAGCCAATTGGTTTCTGCTCGTGTCGCTGGCTGTGCTGTTTTTGGTGACCGTACGAACGGAAACGAAAAAAGAGGGGTTCGGCGTCGGTTGGCTGTGGGGGCTTGCTTTTTTCTCCATTGGTCTGCGCTGGTGCTACGGCTCTTTGCACGATCACGGGCAGCTTCCTGCGGTTTTGTCTGTTGCCGCCATTGTGCTTTTGGCGGGCGTCCTGGCTCTTTTTATCGGCGCCGTAACGGGGTTGACGCGAGCTTTTCCGATTTCTCGCCGACTCAAGCTCATTGTGCTGTTGCCGACGCTTTGGAGTGTTTTTGAGCTCCTGCGAGGCGTGGAGCCCGCCGGTTTCGGATGGCTTTCCATCGGGTACACCTACTCGACAGTCTTTTTTGGAGCATGGGCACCGCTTGCCGGCGTCTATGGAGTGGGATTTGTTGTGGTTCTGACGGTGGGTTTGGCCGTGGAGCTGTTGTTTCCCGCCGAAGATAAAAAGCCTTGGCTTAAAACGCTGGACGCCATTGCGATTGGCGCCCTGGCTTTGGTGACGCTGGCACTCAACGATGTGACCTACAGCGAACGCGGTCCCAAGCTGGAAGTGCGCCTTGTGCAGCCGGATTTGCCGGTTATGATGGCCTATCGACCCGCAGAGGCCGCGGCTCGTATTGATCGCGCCGTGGCAATGAGCAATCGTTCCGCAGTGGGAAAGCCGCTGGACCTGATTGTTTGGCCGGAAAGCACGATTGTCACTCCCCTGAGAGACGGTCTTGACAGTGCGGCTCTGGCTGCGGTGGACGTCGCCGAGAAAACAGGGGCGGCTGTCGTCTTTAATGCCTTCTTCCGCGAGGGTCCGGGACGCTACTACAACGCCATGTGGATGGCAGAGAGCAACCATCGACCGGCAAGCCTCATTTATCGCAAGCACCACTTGGTGCCTTTCGGCGAATTTGTTCCGACGGGATTTCGCTGGTTTGTGGATGCGTTGGGCATCCCGATGGCCGATCAGCTCAGAGGTCCTGTGGGAGGCGATCCGTTTGAGGTGGCCGGAATCCAGGCGGCCGGCGGTATCTGTTACGAGAATATGTTCGGCGAAGAACTGCGTCACGCATGGGACAAGGCTAATCCCGGTTTCATTCTCAATACGGCGAATCTGGGATGGTTTACCGACGCGGTTTTGCCGCAATTTACGGCGATGAGTGCCATGCGAGCCCGGGAAACGGCGCGTCCGCTTATTCAGGCGGTGCAAAATGCACACTCGGCTTTAATCGGACCGGACGGCAAGACGCAGCGATTGGCTTCCAAGGGCGCTCAGAATCTAGATATGACGGTGGTGACGGCCACGGGATCTCCGACGCCTTTTGTTCGGTACGGACATTGGCCATTGATCGGTCTTTTTGTCTTTGTACTCATTGCATTATCAGGTTATTGCTTCAAATATCAACGGGATTCCGCAGTTCGCCGTGGAGCGCAACTCTAGAGGCTCCTGATTGGCAGGTTAGTGTCTGTCAGCGTTACTTGGTGAAATTGGCCTTGTAGCGGACGATTTCCCATTTTTTATACCAACACAGCATCCGAATACCTACGATGAGGAAAGTAGACACAATAAGAGCGACGAATTCTGAGATTCCCAGCAGATGCATGCCGATATAGCTCCAGGATCCGATAAAAGCAGCAGAAGCATAGGGTTGTCTGTCTGACATGACCATTGGCAAACGAGTCAAAAATACATCTCGAAGGAGACCTCCAAAGACACCGGTGCAGACGCCCATCAACACTGCGGGCAAAAAAGGCAAACCTGCAGAAAGTGAAACTGAGGTGCCGCCGGCAGCGAAGAATCCAAGTCCTACAGCGTCGCACCAAACGAACAACGTGTGCAGGGTTTTATCTCGAAATCGTCGAATGAGAGTAGGGGCAACAGCTGCCATAAAAAGCGTGATCCAGACGTATTCCTGATGTGCAATCCAGTACATAGGACGGTTATTGATTATGAGATCACGAACCATGCCACCTCCAAATGCGGTGACAAACGCTATAACGAATACTCCTACAGGGTCCACCTTCTTCCCTTGTGCAGCCAAAATTCCGGCAAGGGCGAAAGCAACGATTCCGATAAAGTCAGTGAAAACCAAAAGGCTTGACTGCATTTTTTGCATCCTCCTTGTCGGATTCAGTATTGGCTAGCCCTACGCTATGAAGGAGAAAACGCATTTGAATTGAACAAATGTGCAGTGAGAGTTATCTTTTTTTCGCAAAATCGAAATGTTGTTTTTCATAAGAGAAAACAACATAACTCATCAAGAGACAGATGATTTGTCAGAATAAATTCAGGAAAAATTATTTGCTGGCAAAACAATCTGCAGAAAAAGCGCCGCGCCCAAGTTTTAAATTAGCTGCGGCGCTTTTGATTTATGGCTAGTTTCCTAATATTTGTTGAACATTTCCTGAATCTTCTTAGGATCGGAAGTCTTTGTCAGGGCAAGTTGCAACAGTATGCGTGCTTTTTGGGGATTCAGAGTGTTGGCTTCAAGGTAGCCGTGATCTGTCCACTTTTGTACAGATTTTGTGGTGACGCCATTTCCGACTCGAGCCGAGCGAACAACAGTGACTCCTTTTTTAACGGCGTCAGCTAGACCAACATCACAATTGTCGTGGATGGAACCGTTGCCGGTACCGGCGTGAATAATGCCTTTGGCTCCTGCAGCCACAGCTGCGTCAGCCATGACTCGATCATCACTAACATGGCTGTATATGATGTCTACGCGGGGAAGTTTCGTGAGATTGGAAACGTCAAACTCCGTATTTTTTGTGTGGAGCTTTGTTGACTGACGGAAAAACTGAGGTTCGCCGGCTGCAATGTAGCCGAGAGCCCCGAGTTCAGGTGCTTTGAAAGTAGCGACGTTGGTGGTGTTGGTTTTTGTCACGTCACGGGCGCCGTTAATGGTGTCATTCATTGCGACAAGAACACCTTTGCCGACAGAGTCCTTATTTACGGCAACTTTGACGGCATTCAAAAGATTGACCGGACCGTCTGCCGACAGCGCCGTGGCGGGTCTCATGGCGCCCACTAATACGACCGGCTTATCGCTTTTCACCGTGAGGTTGAGAAAGTAAGCGGTTTCCTCCAATGTGTCTGTGCCGTGAGTGATCACGATGCCGGTCACTTTGGGATCTTTGAGCAGTTCATTGCATCGTTTGGCCAGTTTGAGCAAGATTTCATCGGTCATGTTTTGTGAACCGATTTTGACAATCTGCTCCCCTGAAACATTTGCAATGTCTTTGATGGCCGGTACGGCATCAATGAGTGTTTGAATGGCGAGAGCGCCGGAGTTGTATCCGGTCATCTGGGTATTTGATGCAGCGGTGCCGGCAATGGTTCCGCCAGTAGCCAAGATTTTTACGCCGGGAAGATCGGCCGCAAATGCAGATGCGGCGCAGAACACAATGGCGGCGGCAACAAGGGATTTCCTGAAGGTCATTTTTCTCCTCCGTATTAAACGTATAGGCAGAGAACTCAGAGGCTTGTTTGATTTCAAAAACCTCAGGAGAATTTTCGTAGGTGGGAAAAATGCCGACAATCAGAATGCTTATGGCGAATGATTGTGATGCGTTCTGCGGATTATGTTTGCCGCGCAAATAGAGTCACTGAGTGACTCGGCTTTCCTTATGGTAGAAGCGCAAGGAGAGTATGCAAAATTTGCATTATTCAAATTTTGAATAAGTCTTAGCCTCAAGCGGCAAAGAATTTTTCTTATCCCTTGATGTTCCAGAGAATTCTTTTGTTCCCAAATCAAATCCAATCAGGGGAAAGGAGAATTCTATGGCCCAGACTATCCAGCGTGGCAAGATCAAAAAGGCACCTGCCACGGAAGTCGTCAAATATCTAATTCGTCCCGCCATTGCGGCGGATTTGTTGCGCTCCTACAACACGATTCTGGACGTGAATAAGGCGCACATTCTGATGTTGGCAAAGACCGGCATCATTTCCGGGGATGTCGAGATCGGAAGAGCACACGTCTGAACTCCAGTCACGTTTCGATCTCG
>OOBT01000871.1_pt1 | contig 17511 bp, 14 predicted proteins | sample 1671551 | NCBI WGS metagenome assembly OOBT01 (sample SAMN06348168, study PRJEB24527) | human gut metagenome | reverse complement strand
GTACATATTGCCGTCCACCCGGGCGCGGACGAAGCCGGACCGGCGGGCATCCTCCAGCACCTTGGCGTGCTCGCCCTTGCGGCCGCGCACCACCGGGGCCATCACCTGGATACGGGTGCCCTCGGGCAGGGCCAGTATCTGGTCGATGATCTGATCCACCGTCTGGCGGCGTATCTCCTTGCCGCAGTGGGGGCAGTGGGGCGTGCCCACCCGGGCCCACAGCAGGCGCAGGTAGTCGTATATCTCTGTCACCGTGCCCACCGTGGAGCGCGGGTTCTTGCTGGTGGTCTTCTGGTCGATGGAGATGGCCGGGGACAGGCCCTCGATGTAATCCACGTCGGGCTTGTCCATCTGCCCCAGGAACATACGGGCGTAGGAGGACAGGCTCTCCACATACCGCCGCTGACCCTCGGCATAGATGGTGTCAAAGGCCAGGGAGCTTTTGCCGGAGCCGGAAAGGCCCGTCAGCACCACCAGCTTATCCCGGGGGATGGTGACATCGATGTTTTTCAGGTTGTTCTCCCGCGCACCCTTGATGAAAATTTCAGTCTGCATGGTATGCCTCATTTCTGCAACATATGGTTGCAGATAAGTGTAGTGAAATCAATTTTTAATGTCAACAGCGAAATAATTTTTATACGATCACGTCAGCCGTTTTCGCCCGCAGGAGAGCGATAAGGGCGTTGGGATCGCACTCCACCTGATGGCCGATCTTGCCCGCGCTGACGCAGATGGTGCCGTATAGCAGTGCTGTCTCGTGAAACACGGTGGGGAACTGCTTCTTCATGCCCACGGGGGAGCAGCCGCCGTGGACATAGCCCGTCAGGGGCAGCAGCTCCTTCTGGGGCAGCATGGCGATGGACTTCTCCCCCACCGCCTTGGCTGCCTTTTTCAGATCCAGATTTTCTGCCACCGGAATGTCGAACACATAGTATCCGCCGCCGGCGCCCTTTGTCACCAGGGTCTTGAACACCTGCTCCGCCGGCTGGCCCAGTATCTGCGCCACGGACACGCCGTCGATGGGGCCGTCCGGGTCGTAGCTATGGGCGGTGTAGGGTATTTTCTTCTGATCCAGCGTCCGCATGACGTTGGTTTTTTCCTCTTTGTTCTTTGCCATAGGGACAGCCTCCTTATCTGTTTACGCATACAGGGCGATGAGGGACAGTATCAGGATATGCACAGGGTAAAAGGCGTAAAAGCCGTACTGCACCGCCTTGGGGGAAAAGCCCCGCTGGCCGTTATACAGCCAGATGGGCACCAGTGCCACCAGCGACCACAGCTCGATGGACACGCCGCCCATAATGCCGATGCTGAACACCGCCAGTCCCACCGCCTGCGCCGTTCGCTTCTCGACGGTGCCGCAGGACACGCGGCGGACACCGTAGAACAGCACCACCAGCAACATACCCCAGCCCCGATAGTCCGTCCCGGCCAGCTCCAGCAGGCAGAACGCGGTGGCCACGGCCGCGCCGGTGAGCAAAAAGGCCGCCGGCGTTTTCTTTTGCAGCGCCCAATCGACGCACCAGCAGATCAGCGCGCCGGCCAACAGCGTCCACAGGACATTCTGGGAATAGGGATACCACACCGTGCCACCCACCATCAGGTCGAAGGGGACTTCGGACAGCAGGGCAAACACCAGCAGCCGCAGGGCGTATTTCCTCCGATCGCGGGTGTAGACGCAGCCCTCGGCGATGAGGAAGCAGAAGATGGGAAAGGCGAGCCGCCCGATGCAGCGCAGCCACAAAACCGTTGGGAACAGCGTGTGCCCCATGTGGTCAATGAACATGGTGCAGGCGGCGATGAGCTTCAGGTGAAAGCCGTTCAGGACTTGACAGGTTTTTCTTCGCATTTTTTATCTCCATTGGCCAGCAGGATCACGCAGCCGAACACGCAGGCCATACCCAACACGGTCCAGACGGTCAGCGCCTCCTTGAATACGAACACGCCTACGAGGGTCTCCACCACCGGCTCGATGTTGGTAATGATCGAGGCACGGCCGCTTTCCACACCCTCAAGCCCCTTCGTGTAGAAGATGTAGGGCAGCACCGTGGCCACGATCACCACACCGCACACGCCCACGATGCCCTGCGTGCCGGAAAAGGCCAGCGGCAGCGTCTCGAAGTCCGCGAAAAAGACCGAGCCAAGCCCCGCCACCAGGAACGTCCAGTAGATCATGGTATAGCTCTCGTAATGGGCCAGACCGTAGTGGGCAAACACCGTATAGCTGGCGTAGCACAGACCGGACAGCACGCCCAGACCGATACCCGCCCAGGAGGCGGTCATATCGCCGCCGATGATGCCGCTGACCATCACGCATCCCAGCAGCGACACCACCAGGGCGATGAGCTTGCGCTTCGTCAGCGGTGTCTTCCACAGCACGGCGCTGAAAATGACCACAAAGGACGGAGCAAGATACAGCAGCACCGCCGCCACCGACAGGGAGCACATGGTCTGGCACTGGAAGTAGACCAGGCTTAGCGTCAGGATGCTGAGCAGTCCGGAGCACAGGAAAATGGGCAGATGCCTCAGCCTAATGCGGAACACCTGACGGTGGAACAGGGCGAACACGATGGTCAGGATCACCAGCGTGCCGAAGTTCCGGATGAACACCCGGTTGCCCAGCGATACGCCCACCTCCGTGAGCATACGGTTGGAAAAACCGATAAAGCCCCAGCACACGGCGCTGAGGATCACGTAGATATAGGAAAGGTACTTTTTCATAGGTCGTTTCTCGGTTCGGTTTATTTCTCCCCCCGCAGTTCAATGATCTGATCCCGCAGCAGGGCAGCATATTCGAATTCCAGCATACGGCTGGCCTCTTTCATTTCCTTCTCCAGACGTGCGATGGTCTCAGCTCGCTCACGGTCAGAAAGCTTCTTCTTCGACAGCTTGGAGGCCTCCTCGGCGCTGTGGCTGATCTCCACCATCTCCCGCACGCCCTTGCGGATGGTCTGCGGGATAATGCCGTGGGCCTTGTTGAAGTCATCCTGCAGCTTCCGGCGGCGCTCCGTCTCGTCCATGGCGGCCCGCATGGAGGGAGTAACGGTATCGGCGTACAGGATGACCAGGCCCTCGGCGTTGCGGGCGGCGCGGCCGATGGTCTGGATCAGGCTGGTCTCGCTGCGCAGAAAGCCCTCCTTGTCGGCATCCAGAATGGCCACAAGGCTCACCTCGGGCAGGTCAAGACCCTCGCGCAGCAGGTTGATGCCCACCACAACATCAATGGAGCCAAGGCGCAGGTCCTTGATGATCTCCATGCGCTCAAAGGTGTCCACCTCGTGGTGCATATACTTGACTTTGATGCCCTGTTCGGTAAGGTAGTCGGTCAGGTCTTCGGCCATTTTCTTGGTCAGCGTGGTCACGAGAACGCGCTCGTGCCGCTGGATGCGGGTATTGATCTCGCCCAACAGATCCACCACCTGCCCTTCCACCGGGCGCACCGAAATGAGCGGGTCCAAAAGGCCGGTGGGCCGGATGACCTGCTGCGCCACCTGCGTGCTGTTCTGCCGCTCGTAGTCGCCGGGCGTAGCCGAAACGAAGATCATCTGGTTCAGCTTGGACTCCACTTCCTCGAACTTGAGCGGGCGGTTATCGAAGGCGGACGGCAGACGGAAGCCGTACTCCACCAGCGTTTTTTTGCGGGCATAGTCGCCGCCGTACATGGCGCGCACCTGCGGCAGGGTAACATGGCTCTCGTCCACAAACAGCAGAAAATCATCCGGGAAATAATCCAGCAGAGTGGTGGGCATACTGCCCGGTTTTCGGCCGGAGAGCACCGCCGAATAGTTCTCAATGCCCTTGCACATGCCCACCTCGTTGAGCATCTCAATGTCGTAATTGGTGCGCTGGGCAATGCGCTGCGCCTCGATCAGCTTGCCCTCGGCGGTGAACTGCTTCACCTGTGCGTCGCACTCGGCGCGGATCTTTTCCAGTGCTGCGGCCTTCTTCTCGGCGCTGACGATATAGTGGCTGGCCGGGAAGATGGCTACATGCTTGACTACATTCTGTTTGGCACCGGTGAGAGGGTTGAACTCCGTGATGCGGTCGATCTCGTCCCCAAAAAATTCCACACGGATGGCAAGCTCGCTCATATAGGCAAGGTAGATGTCCACGATATCGCCGTGCACACGGAACTTATTGCGCACAAAATTCACGTCGTTGCGTTCATATTGCAGCGTCACAAGCTTCTGGCACAGCTCGTCCCGCTCCATCTGCATGCCGGGGCGCAGGCTGATGACCATGCTGCGGTAGTCGATGGGGTCGCCCAGCGAGTAGATGCAGGAAACCGATGCTACAATGATCACATCCCGCCGTTCCGAAAGTGCCGCCGTGGCCGAATGGCGCAGGCGGTCGATCTCGTCGTTGATGGCGCTGTCCTTTTCAATATAGGTATCCGTGCTGGGGATATAGGCTTCCGGCTGGTAGTAATCGTAGTAGGAGACGAAATACTCCACCGCGTTGTTGGGGAAAAACGACCGGAACTCGGTGCACAGCTGGGCCGCCAGCGTTTTGTTGTGAGCCAGAACCAGCGTGGGCCGGTTGCATTTTGCAATCACATTTGCCATGGTAAAGGTCTTGCCGCTGCCGGTAACACCCAGCAGGGTCTGGCAACGGTCGCCCCGCTCCACGCCTTTCACCAGTGTTTCAATGGCCTGCGGCTGGTCGCCGGTGGGCTGGTAAGAGGATACCAGTTCAAATTTTTCGTCTGCCATCTTCCCTCTCCTCTCCGGCCCTCGCGCAAAGAACCACAATCAGTTGTATTTTACGGTTTGATTATAGCACACCAGTTTTATAATGTAAACACTTTTTTGTTGTTTCACAGATCAAGGCCAGAAAAGCGTACCTGTTTTAAAGTCATAAATCGGCAGGCGGTTTGCGTCCCGCATGGAGAAATACTCCGTATCGGTCAGGATGAAGTGATCCAGCAGATGGATGTTCACAAGGCCCAATGCCCGGGCAATATTGCCAGTGGCCTCCAGATCCTCCATGGAGGGCAAGGCCGCACCGTTGGGGTGGTTGTGGCTGAGCACCACCGTGTCGGTGCCGCCCTTGATGGCCGCAGACACCACATCCTTGATGTCCATACTTACCCGGTCGGTGGTGCCTTCCCGCAGCCAGACCGCCGCGCGCACCCGCTTACGGCTGTCCAGACTGACCAGCATTGCACGCTCGTAATCCGACCACGCAAACTTCGCCATCAGGTAGCTGCCCATCTGCTCCGTAGTTCTGATGCAGCGGGTAGTGCTGGTACGGCTGCGGCCATAGTAGCGGCTGATCTCCGGCAGCAGATGCAGCATCCGGGCCGTGGCCGGGCCTACGCCCTCCACAGTGCACAGCTCTTCCTCGCTGGCTTCCAGCACAGCGGCAAAATCGCCAAAGCGGTCGATCAGGTCGTGAGCGATGCCATTGGTGTCCTTCTGGGCGTTGGTGAGGTACAGCACATATTCCAGCGCTTCGTGCTCGGCCAGACTGTCCAGACCGTAGTTCTGCACCCGTTCGCGCATCCGCTGGCGGTGTCCCTGATGCCGTTTGTGTTCTGCCATTGCGGTACTCTCCTTCTGATTCATTCCTTATAATAGTACCCATTTTGCGCCCGGAACTCAAGGCTTTGCGGTAAAATAGTTTTGATCCGGGGCGTTTCCGCGTTGACTTGCAGCCAAGGCTGTATTACTATAAAGGTATCTCTTGAAAATTGAGGAACATTTATGAAACAATATACCGCAACCGCCAACGACGACGGCGTTCGTCTTTCCCGCTTTGTGCAGAGCGTGACCCGCGATTTTCCCACCAGCCTTTTGTACAAGAGCTTCCGCAATAAGCGCGTGAAGGTAAACGGAAAAAAGGCCGTGCCGGAGTACCGCATTCAGGCAGGCGACCTGATCGAGCTGTACATCAACGACGAGTTTTTCCCGCCGGAAGGCGCAAAAACCGTGCAGAAGGCCGCGCCGAAAAAAAAGCAGAATCAGCCCAAGGTCAATGTCATTTATGAGGACGAAAACATTGCTGTGCTGTACAAACCCACCCACCTTTTGTGCCATAGCGACCGCACCGGCGATGCAAACCTTGTGGACGCTTTTACCCAGTATCTGGCCGAAAAAGGCGAGTACGACCCCCACGGCGAGAACCGGTTCAAGCCCGGCATTTGCAACCGGCTGGACCGCGGCACCGAGGGCCTTGTGATCGCCGCCAAGAGCTACACCGCCCTGCGGGACATGAACGAGATCATCCGCACTGACCTACTCAAAAAGGAGTACTACACCATCACGGTGGGTATCCCGCAGTCCGGGCGGTTCACCGCATGGTGGGAGCACGACGAGAAGAACAACAAGGTAAGCATCCACGCACATCAGTCGCAGGACGAGCGCCGCAAGCAGATCATTACGGACGTGGACGTACTGCGCACCGCCGGGCCGTTCGCCCTGTGCAAGATCGGCCTTGTCACCGGCCGCACCCACCAGATCCGTGCACATCTGGCCTATCTGGGCCGTCCGGTTCTGGGCGACATCAAGTACGGCAACCGCAAGATGAACGAGCGAACCGGCACCAAAACGCAGGCCCTGTGCGCTGTGCGGGTCACTTTCCTTGATATTCCCGAGGAAAACACCCTGCATTATCTCTCCGGCAAGGTCATCAAGCTGAAGGACCCGCAGATCATAAAGCAGTTCGATGCGCTGGATAAGAGCAAGGCAGCGGAGAAAAACGACCATGCATAAAATCGACATGAACACGTGGCCGCGGGCAGAGCTGTTCCGGTTCTTTTCCGGAGTGTCACAGCCATTTTACAGTGTCACCTTCCGGGTGGACGTGACGAATCTCCACGCCTACACCAAAGCCCGCGGCATTTCCTTTTATTATGCCCTCGGCTATCTTGTGACCGATGCCGTGAACAGCGTGGTGAATTTCCGCTATACCATCCGGGACGGCGAGGTCTGGCTTCTGGATAAGCGCATCCCCAGCCTGACCGACCTGAAGCCCGGCAGTGAGCAGTTCCACATCGTCACACTGCCCAAGACCGGCACGCTGGACGAGTTCTGCTGCGCCGCAAAAGCTAAGAGCGCTGCACAGCAGAGCTTTCTGGATCAGGACTGCGAGACGGACGCGCTGATCTACATTTCCACCACGCCGTGGTTTGATCTGACCAGCTGCACCAACGAGCGGGATTTTGACAAAGACGACGCCATCCCCCGCATCACATGGGGCAAGTATGTACCGGAAAACGGCCGCGAAACGCTGGGCATGAGCCTTGAGGTGAGCCACCGGTTCATCGATGGGTATCACCTGGGGCAGTTTTATCAAAAGCTTCAAAAAAGCATTGATGAATTGTAAAAAACGGCTGCTGTACTTTACCGTACAGCAGCCGTTTTTCTCTTTATTCTTTACTTTTTGTCGGAGTCCTGCTCCGCCTTTTCCTGCGATTCCTGTTCACGGCGCAGCTCTTTGATGCGCTTTTTCTCGCTCTGGACATGGGGCCATGGCCAGCTGAAGCCCTCGTTCTCACGGCACCATTTGACCAGCGGATAGAACGCGAAGGCCAGACCGAAGAGGTACAGCAGAGCGTACAGCAGGGCATCCAGCGTGATGAGCGCATCCAGCGCACCGATCACCGCCACCACGCAGCCTGCCTTCAAAAAGAACAGGCCGTTCTGGCGGCAGTATTCCTCAAAGTGCTCCGCCTTGACGGCACGGCGGCCCTGATCTCCCCAGACACGGGGATTTTTCATGACCGAATAGCCGTAGAATACCATCATCAGGCCAAGAGTGAGCTGAAAGCCAAAAAACATTTATGATACCTCTTAATCTTCAAACAGCGGCTTCATCAGGGGCAGGAAATCCAGCGTTGCAAAGTAATCGCGCGGAGTCTCGGCACGGCGGATCAGACGGTGGGTGCCATCCTCGCACAGCAGCACTTCGGCGCTGCGCAGCTTGCCGTTGTAGTTGTAGCCCATGGCAGAGCCGTGTGCACCGGTGTCGTGGATATAAACGATGTCGCCAATGTCGATTTTGGGCAGCATCCGGTCAATGGCAAACTTGTCGTTGTTCTCGCACAGACCGCCCACCACATCGTACATATGGTCGCAAGGCTCATTTTCCTTGCCCAGCACAGTGATGTGATGGTAAGCGCCGTACATGGCCGGGCGCATCAGGTTGGCTGCGCAGGCATCCAGACCGATGTATTCCTTATAGATGTGCTTTTCATGGATGGCAGTTGCCACCAGTGCGCCGTAGGGGCCGGTGGTAAAGCGGCCCATCTCAGTAAAGATGGCCACATCGCCCATGCCTGCGGGCACCAGAATTTCCTCAAACTTCTTGCGCACACCCTCGCCGATGGCCATGATATCGTTCTCGGTCTGCTCCGGGCGGTACGGGATGCCCACACCGCCGGACAGGTTGATATAACCGATGTGCACACCGGTGGCCTTCTGCACCCGGACAGCCAGCTGGAACAGGATACCTGCCAGCTCCGGGTAATACTCATCGGAAATGGTATTGGAAGCAAGGAAAGCGTGGATGCCGAAGTTCTTGGCACCCTTGGCGGCCAGCTTCTTGTAGCTTTCGATCATCTGCTCCTCGGTCATGCCGTACTTGGCATCGCCGGGCTTGTCCATGACCTGAAAGCCCTCTTCGCTCTCGCCCAGACTGAAGGTGCCGCCCGGGTTATAGCGGCAGAAGATGTTCTCCGGCACACCGGCGACACGCTCCAGAAATTCCACCATGGTGGCATCATCCAGATTGATATAGGCACCCAGCTCGTAGGCCTTCTTCATATCCTCCACGGGAGTCTGGTTGGAGGAGAACATGATTTCACTGCCGGAGAAACCGCACACCTCGCTGAGCATCAGCTCAGTCAGGGACGAGCAGTCCACGCCGCAGCCCTCCTCCTTGAGGATCTGCAGGATGACAGGGTTTGGCAGAGCCTTGACGGCAAAATACTCCTTGAAGCCTTTGTTCCAGCTGAATGCCTTGTTGATGCGGCGGGCATTTTCACGGATGCCCTTCTCATCGTAGACATGGAACGGCGTGGGCACATCCTGAATGATCTCCTGTGCCATCGCCTCGGTCAGAAATGGTTTCTTTTCCATAGTAACATCCCTCTCAAGTTTTTATATCATAAGGTCCGGGTGATCGGGAACCCTCTCAGTCACGGCTGACGCCGTGCCAGCTCTCCCGAAGGGCGAGCTTTTTGGCGGTGCGGCAAAGTTTGCCTTCTCGGTCAAGCTCCCCCTTTCGGGAAAGACTTCCCCCGGCCGGGGGAAGATGTCGCGAAAGCGACAAAAGGGGGAACAACTGCTGAGCGCAGCGAAGCTGAGAGGGTTAAACCAACCATCAAGACCCCAGCCAGCGTTACAGCTTCAGATTCTGGCGGGTAGGGGTGAAGGTCGGGATCATCTTTGCCAGCTGCTGCACCACACCCTCGTCGTTGTGCTCTGCCGCAGCGGCAAGCTCCTGCAGCTGCCCGTAGAACTCGGCCAGATCGATGCTGCGCGGCGAAGCCACAAAAATTTTATTGTGCTGGGTGCGGCGCATCTTATCCTGTTCCTCGTCCATCATCAGCTCTTCGTAGAGCTTCTCGCCCGGACGCAGACCCACGATCTTGATCTCCATATTCACGCCCGGCTCATAGCCGTAAAAGCGGATGAGCTGCTTGGCAAGATCCATGATCTTGACCGGCTCGCCCATGTCCAACACATAGATATTGCCGCTTTCGGCCAGCGCACCGGCCTGCAGCACCAGCTGGGCCGCTTCCGGAATGGTCATAAAGTAGCGCTCAATGTTGGGATCCGTCAGGGTGACAGGCCCGCCTTTTTTGATCTGGGCCTCAAACAGCGGAATGACGCTGCCGTGGCTGCCCAGCACATTGCCAAAACGCACAGCCACACACTTCATATCCGTGTTGCCCGCAAAGGTCTGGATGAGCATTTCGCAGATGCGCTTGGTACAGCCCATCACACTGGTGGGGTTCACAGCCTTATCGGTGGAAAGCTGCACGAACCGCTCCACGTCGTGTTCGCTGGCGCTCACCAGCAGATTTTTGGTGCCCAGAACATTGTTCTTGACCGCTTCTGCAGGGCTGACCTCCATCAGCGGCACATGCTTGTGTGCTGCCGCATGGAACACCACAGTGGGATGATATGTTTCAAAAACCTCATCCAGACGCTTTTTATCGCGGATGGAGCCAATGAGCACCGTTACCGGGATATCCCGGCCGTACTTCTGCTGCAGCTCCATCAAAAGCTCATAGGCGCAGTTCTCGTAGATATCAAAAATAAGCAGCTTGCCGGGCTTGAAGCGCATCACCTGACGGCACAGCTCGCTGCCGATGGAGCCGCCGCCGCCCGTGACCAGAACGGTCTTGCCGGTGAGGTAGCCGGAGATCTGATCGGTATCCAGCGTCACCTCATCGCGGGAAAGGAAGTCCGCCGGGTTCAACTCGCGGAAGGCTCCCTGCTGCGGTGTACCGCTGCCCACCAGCTGCGGGTCACTGAGCAGCTGCACCGCACAATGGGTGCTGACGCACAGATCGATGACATGGTTCAGCTTGCTGCCCTTCAGGGTAGGAATGGCGATGATGATGCTGTGGATGCCGTAGCGCTTGCACAGGTCCGGGATATCCTCCAGCGTGCCTTTCACCGGCACCCCGTGGATGGTCTGGTTGAGTTTTGTGGGATCATCGTCCACCGCCACCACCGCGTGACCATATTCCTTATTGGATTTGCACACGTTGATGGCCCATGCACCGGCTTCGCCTGCACCTACGATCATCACCGGGCGGTTGGGGTCCTTGCTGGCAGCGCCGCGCAGCTTTTCGCCCAGCGGATGGTTCAAAAACAGCCTCCATGCCAGACGGCTGCCGCCCACCAGCAGGAAGATGAGCACCGCCGCCATACAGTTGGCGGAGTTGAACAGCACGCCGTGGATGCACAGACGGTTGACAAAGTACACAATGACGGTTGGTACGCCGATCATTCCGGCAAGGCGGATCAGATCGCGCTCACCGGCGTACTTCCACAGAACGGAGTACAGCCCGCCTGCCAGAAAGCTGGCAATGTACACCGCCACGATCCATGGCAGATTTTCGTACAGAAGCTCACGGTTATGCGGCCACCAGGCAGCTTCCACTGCTCCGTCTGCCCGCAGCAGAAGCGCAAAATAAAAGCTGAATGCAACAATGGCTGCATCCAGCAGCACAAGCAGCGCCCGGCGCGCAAGCACCTGCGGTGTGTTCTTTTTATCTTTCACAAAAAAGTCCTCTTTTACATACGGCACAAGAGCCGCAGTTTTGGCCGGAAAAAGCTTCCGGTTTCACAGAGCATCCGGCGCACCGGACAGCCCTACCTTTATATTATACTCAGAACACTGCAGAATGTCCAGAAAATTTGAATCCGCTGCCAAACTCCCTCTATTTTTTCGGTCCACCGGGCCGGTGCGCAGCCCAGAGCGCGGCCGCTTCCTCTCCAAGGCCCAGCGGCCATGCCGCCAGCAGGAACACTCCTGTGGTAGCGCAGCCGCCTACGCCCAATGCGGCCAGCTGCAAAGGCAGCCGAGCCGCAAACCCATCCGCAAGCAGCTTCCGCAACGCCATACCAGCCGCCGCGGCCAGCACAGCTGCCAGTGCCGGTGCACCCAGCCAGCGGCGGAATGCATGCTGCGTTCCGCTGGAAAACAGCAGATGCCCGGTGTTGGCCGCACAGGTGTACAGGCTGGAAAGCAGGATCACTGCCAAAAAGCCCTTCATGCCAAAGCGCGGCAGCAGCGCCACCACCCCGCCAATGCGCAGGATGGAATCCCACACGCTGTAGCGGAAGGCCGCCTTCTGCTCTCCTACCCCTTTCATGGCACCGTCCACCATGCTTTCCAGATACATCAGCGGCATGGCAGGAGCCAGCGTTTCCAGATAAAACCCGGCATCCGCACTTTGGTACAAAAGCTGTGCCAGCGGCCGTCCCCACACCCAGAACAGCACCCCTGCCAGCGCGGAAAAATAGCCTGTGAGCCGCAGCATCCGGTTCAGAAGTGTGTTGAGCCGTTCGGTCTGGCCCAGAATATGAGCCTGCGTGATCTCCGGCATCAGCAGCACCGAAAGACTGCCCAGCAGGCCAAATGGGAACGTAAGCAGCGGCAGAGCCATGCCTTTCAGTTCTCCGTACTGTTCCAGCGCGGCGGTGCGCCCGCCCGCGTTGATCAGATAGACCGCAAGGCAGGCGGGCACCAGCATATTCTCCGCCGTGTGCAGAGCGCTCGCCAGCACCCGCCCGCCCTCCACCGGCCACAGGATCTCCCACAGACGGCGGGCAGGGTCTGCCGGGCGGACGGCTTTTTGCCCCGCAAAGGCACTGCGGGCATCCCGCCGGTAAAAGGCCAGCATGCACAGCGCCGACACCGCTTCGCTGACGGCGGTAGCTCCCAGCACCAGCATACAGCGCACGCCCACTGCGAGGCCCTCGGTACGGGTAAGCGCCAGTGCCACCAGCGCGATGCGCACCGTCTGCTCCGTAAGCTGGCTGAACACATTGGGAGCTACATGCCGCCGGGCGATGAAAAAACCGCGCAGCACCGCCGAGACCGCCATCCATGGCATTCCCAGCGCTGAAACGCGCAAAGCACCGACGGCACGGACATCGCCAAGCCACAACCGGGCCGCAAGATCCGCTGTCGCCAGCTGTAGTGCAGCGGCAAACAGCCCCAGCACAAGTCCTGCCGCCAGCAGACGGCGCAGCATGCCGCGGGCTGCACCACGGGCGGAAGCCGGGCCGCTGAGTTCCTCGGCCATGAGCCGGGTAGCCGCCACCGAGACGCCCGCCGTTGCCAGCGTGATGAACAGTGAATACACCGCCAGCACCAGCTGGTAAAGGCCCATTCCCTCGCCGCCCAGCTCGTTTGCCAGCCAGATGCGCAGGCCCATGCCGGCCAGCCGCAGCACCACGTCTGAACCGGTGAGCAGCGCCGCATTTTTCAAATAGCTCTGCCGCATGGCGCACCTCCTGCCGGAATGTTCCGGTTCCAGCATATGAAGCGGCGGAACAGGATATGCAAAAGCAGAGCGGCGCGGCGGGTTGTTTCCCGCGCACTTTTATGGTATAGTAAAGGGGCGGCCTTTGCAGCCGTATTCTGATCAAGGAGGAAGCACACGGCAAACGCCCCGCGCCCGCCGTGCGCAAAAAGAGAATGAGCGAAGAATGCACCCATGACTGCTCCAGCTGCGGAGCAGCATGTTCTTCCCGCGATGCAGCGCCCAAGCACGACGCCCCCAACCCCAACAGCAGCGTCAAAAAGGTCATCGGCGTTGTGTCCGGCAAAGGCGGCGTTGGCAAGAGCATGACCAGCGCCCTGCTGGCCTGCGCCATGGCACGCCGCGGCTACCACTGCGGCATTCTGGATGCCGACATCACCGGCCCTTCCATCCCGAAGCTGTTCGGCATCCATGGCCGCGCCATGGCCGACGACAAGGGCTGCTGGCCCATCCAGAGCCGCATGGGCATCGATGTCATGAGCATCAACCTGCTGGTGGAAAACGAGGAAGACCCCGTTGTGTGGCGCGGCCCGGTGATCGCCGGTGCCGTCAAGCAGTTCTGGACCGATGTGGTCTGGAAGGACGTGGACTTTCTGTTCGTGGACATGCCTCCGGGAACCGGTGATGTGCCCCTGACCGTGTTCCAGAGCCTGCCGGTGGACGGCATTGTTGTGGTGGCAAGCCCGCAGGAGCTGGTGAGCATGATCGTGGCCAAGGCCGTGAACATGGCTGAGATGATGAAGGTGCCCATGCTGGGCATCGTGGAGAACATGAGCTACATCGTCTGTCCCGACTGCGGCAAGCACATCAATGTGTTCGGCGAGAGCCATGTGGATGAGGTGGCTGCAAAGCACGGCCTGCCCGTGCTGGCAAAGTGCCCCATCGACCCCCAGCTGGCTGCGCTTTCCGATGCCGGTATGATCGAGACCTACGGCGGCGAGTATCTGGAAGGTGCCGCAGATGCCTGCGAAAAGCTGCTGAAGAAGTAAAAATCGTTTCTCTGCCCTGTGCCGTTTGCGTGGTGCAGGGCTTTTTGTTTGCAGAAAATATGGCTTTCTGCGCCTGCAGAATGCAGCAAAATGGAGAAAAGACGTTCTTTTCCGTATTTCTTTTGTTCTGTCAGCGCTTTAAAAAACAAGGTTCTGTGCAGTTTTTCTCTTTTATTTTTCGTTTTGTGAAGCGGTCTCAACTTTTCATCTGTTTTTTTGAAGCATTTTCTGCTTTCTCTCTATTGTCAAACCCACAGAAATGCTTTATAATAATAAAGCGGTCTGCAGCCATAAGCAGGCCGGTGTGTAAGAATGGAAATCCGGGATCGTCCCAAAGCGTTTTAGCAGCGCGTCCGCTGTGCGGCGGGCCGGGCGGTCTCGTCTTTTTCAAATTTTATAGAGTAATTGGGAAAAGGAGTATTCTACTATGCTGACGAATGAATACCTGAAGCGCGTTTACGAAGGTCTGGAAAAGCGCAATGCCAACGAGCCTGAGTTCCTGCAGGCTGTGCGCGAGGTTCTGGAGAGCATCCAGCCCGTTGTTGAGAAGCACCCTGAGTACGAGAAGGCCGCTCTGATCGAGCGTCTGGTCGAGCCTGAGCGCATCATCACCTTCCGTGTGCCCTGGGTCGATGATCAGGGCAAGGTTCAGGTGAACCGCGGCTACCGTGTGCAGTTCAACAGCGCCATCGGCCCCTACAAGGGCGGCCTGCGCTTCCATCCTTCTGTCAATCAGGGCATCCTGAAGTTCCTCGGCTTTGAGCAGACCTTCAAGAACAGCCTGACCACCCTGCCCATGGGCGGCGGCAAGGGCGGCTCTGACTTTGATCCCCACGGCAAGAGCGACATGGAAGTGATGCGCTTCTGCCAGAGCTTCATGACCGAGCTGTACCGCCACATCGGCCAGTTCGTGGACTGCCCCGCCGGTGATATCGGTGTCGGCGGCCGTGAGGTCGGCTATATGTTCGGCCAGTACAAGCGCCTGACCAACAGCTTCCAGGGCGGCATGCTCACCGGCAAGGGCCTGACCTTCGGCGGCTCTCTGGCCCGCACCGAGGCTACCGGCTACGGCCTGTGCTACTTCACCGCTGAAGCTCTGAAGTGCATGCGCAACGACAGCTTCCAGGGCAAGACCGTGGTCATCTCCGGTTCCGGCAACGTTGCGATCTACGCCTGCGAGAAGGCTACCCAGCTGGGTGCCAAGGTCGTGACCATGTCCGACTCCAACGGCTACGTCTACGACCCCAACGGCATCGATCTGGCCTACGTCAAGGATCTGAAGGAAGTGCGCCGCGGCCGCATCAAGGAGTACGCCGAGACCCACGCCGGTGCTACCTATGTGGCTGATTGCACCAAGGTCTGGACTGTCCCCTGCGACATCGCCCTGCCCTGCGCAACCCAGAACGAGATCAACAAGGAGTCCGCTGAGGCTCTGGTGAAGGGCGGCTGCACCGTCGTGTGCGAGGGTGCCAACATGCCCAGCACCCCGGAGGCCATCGAGGTCTACCTGTCCAACGGCATCCTGTACGGACCTGCAAAGGCTTCCAACGCAGGCGGCGTGGCCACCTCCGGTCTGGAGATGAGCCAGAACTCCGAGCGTCTGAGCTGGACCTTTGAAGAGGTCGATGCCAAGCTGAAGGGCATCATGGAGGGCATCTTCCATGCTTCCTACGATGCATCTGTGGCTGCCGGTTCCGAGGGCAACCTGATGGTCGGTGCAAACTGCGCCGGCTTCCTGAAGGTCGCTACCGCCATGATGGCACAGGGCATCACCTACTAAGTCATACCGCATCGTCTAAGAGCCGCGCCCGCAGGGGTGCGGCTCTTTTTTGGTATAACCCCGCCCCGCTCTGCCCACACTGGCAGTATCTTATGGCAGAAAGGGAGTTTTGTATGGACGAGCAGATGTTTTGTTTTCAGTGTGAGCAGGCGGCGGGCTGCACCGCCTGCACCGGCGCAGCGGGGGTGTGCGGCAAGTCGGCCGAGACAGCCGCCGCACAGGACCGGCTCACCGGGGCGCTCATCGCGTTTGCCGGGCAGCTCATCGCGGCGGGGCGCGGTCCGGCCCCGGAACAGGCCCGGCTGCTGATGCAGGGGCTGTTCACCACCATTACCAACGTGAACTTTGACCCCGCCGCCGTGGACGCGCTGACCCGCCGGGTGCACGACGCCAGCCCCGGCACCGGCCCGGACTACGACATGCAGGCCCTCTGGCGGGAACCGGACGCCGACCGGCGCAGCCTGAAATGCTTTGTGCTGTTCAGCCTGCGGGGCATGGCCGCCTACAACTACCACGCCCGGGTGCTGGGCCGCATCGACCCGGAGCTGGACAAATTTTACTGTACCGCCCTGAAGGCAGTGGGCACCTCGGGGCTATCCATGGAGGAGCTTTGGCTCCTGGTGCAAAGGACCGGAGAAGCCAGCTTCCGCACCATGGAACTGCTGGATCATGCCAACACCGGTGCCTTTGGCGAACCGGAACCGACAGAAGTCCCTCTGACCATCGAGAAAGGGCCTTTCATCGTCATCTCCGGCCACGACCTCTACGACGCCAAGTGCCTGTTGGAGCAGACCGAGGGCAAGGGCATCAATGTCTACACCCACTCCGAGATGCTGCCTGCCCACGGCTACCCGGAACTGAAAAAGCGCTTTCCCCACCTGAAAGGCAATTTTGGCACCGCATGGCAGAACCAGCAGCGGGAGTTTGAGGACATCCCTGCGCCGGTGCTCTTCACCACCAACTGCATCATGCCCCTCCGGCCCAGCTATGCCGACCGGGTATTCACCACCTCTGTCGTCTCCTATCCCGGCGTCACCCACATCGGAGAGGACCGGGATTTTTCGCCGGTCATCGCCAAGGCGCTTGAGCTGGGCGGCTACCCGGAGGACACCCTCATCCCGGGCATGAACGGCGGCAGTGTGGTCACCACCGGGTTTGCCCACCATGCCGTACTGAGCCATGCGGAGGAGATCGTCCAAGCCGTCCACGAGGGTGCCATCCGGCACTTTTTCCTCATCGGCGGCTGCGACGGCACCCGCCCCTCCCGCCGGTACTACACGGATTTCGCCAAGCTGACCCCGCCCGACACCGTCATCCTGACGCTGGCCTGCGGCAAGTTCCGCCTCAACGACCTGCCGCTGGGCACGGTGGCCGGTCTGCCCCGCATCCTCGACGTGGGCCAGTGCAACGACGCCTACAGTGCCATCCAGATCGCGCTGGGTCTGGCCGAAGCTTTTGACTGCTCGGTCAACGAGCTGCCCCTCTCCATCATCCTCTGCTGGTTCGAGCAGAAGGCGGTCTGTGTGCTGATGGCCCTGCTGGCGCTGGGCATCCGGGGCATCCGTCTCGGCCCCACCCTGCCCGCCTTCCTCTCCCCCGGGGTGGCCGCTGTTTTGCAGGAGAAGTATGACCTCCGGCCCATCACCACGCCGGAGGACGATCTTGCCGCCTGTCTGGGCGGTTCGTAAGCGTCACATTAACAAAAAGCCCCCGGCACCATGCGGAACGTGCCG
>OOBT01000859.1_pt1 | contig 17711 bp, 13 predicted proteins | sample 1671551 | NCBI WGS metagenome assembly OOBT01 (sample SAMN06348168, study PRJEB24527) | human gut metagenome | reverse complement strand
TAAGCGTGAGCACCGTACGATCAGCCTCGCCGAAGCTCTCCTCAATCTGCGGTTCAGGAAGTCCTGCATTCGCCCATGTGGCAAACACATCGGGAACACCCGTACCAGCTCGCTCGCCCACATCGATTAGGCTGAACATCTTCATGACAAGACCGTTGCGCGGATCGGACACCCCGCCAAGACGCATCTGTTCAATGCCGGTTCGGATATCGCCCGGATTTTCGAACACCAATCTATCGGGTGCGCGTCTGACCACCACACCACGCACGCCATAGTAATCAGCGTTGAACAAACAGTTGGCCAATGCCTCGCGAATTGCCTTATGCATGGGAGTGTCATCAACGCGGAAGATGCCATTAAGTTTGAAAGGGGTCTTCAGAGACTCGGCAAGTTTGAGATTCACGCGGAAAAAGAAATCAAAGAGGTTGCCTGACCACATGCCATCGCCGGAATGGACACGATCAGTCCAACGAATCGTCGGATCTAGAGTCTCCTGATAATCAAGGAAATAATGCGGACATTCGCGCACGATGTCATAGTCGTTGCCGAACATAAGCAGACCGCCGAACGTAGGATGAAGCTTACCGTCTTCTCGGCTCACCATTGCCGCGCCAACAGCACGCAGAAAACGCTCGTCATCGAGATCGGTCCAAGAACTGCCCTGACGTACCGCACGGAAACGATTGCGATATGCCCGCACTGTGTCTGTATTGAAGTCGGCAACAGTGAGATCGTCCAGCACCTTGGAATCCATCGTCTCAGCTCCCTGATCCCGGAGCATTGCTGAGATCTCCTGCCGCGTGCAACGGTAGTCGCCCTCACCACGCCGACGGTAGGTTCCCCCGAAGAGATCATTATTGATATACACGGGGCGTTCGTCACGCGGAGCGCGCGGAACGTGAATAGCCAGCACCATCCCACCATCCGCTTCGAGCACTTCAACTTCCGATTCGATGGGCAGCACGGCGCTCACCTTGGACCGGTTGCTGACCGTGTTCCAAAAGTCCTGGAGAAGATGTTCCGCTTCCACTGGTGTGAGCCCGACTGTTTCAAATGTGCCGTCTTCGCGTTCTTTGACACCAAGCAGGATGACACCGCCATAGGTGTTGGCGAAGGCGGAATAGGTCTCCCACATGCTGCGTGGGAGACCGCCTTTCGCTGCTTTCGCTTCAATCCGGTTATTCTCGCGATATGAGGCGAGCTTCACGATATCGAATGTCTCCATTGCTCTACCTCCCTTCACACAAACATCTTGTCAAGCAAGGATTTCTTGATATTCTGCAGCAATTCCAACTTACGCTGATGAAGGGTGATGAGGTTGTCAAGACGGGAGAAGAAGGAGCCGATGACTTGCTGCTCTTGAAGCGAAATTGGTATACCCATCGTATAAAGCGACCGTATTACGGACGGATGCGCTTTAACCGTGTAGTCAAATTTAATTCGAGAATGCGCAAGAGACATCGCGTAGGCAAGGAACTTGCAGTTTATCTTCTCTGGATTAACTGCGATATAGCCTGATACGTTCGTAACCGAGAAACGGTGCTTTCTTCGGTAAAAGACAGCCCCTCCTCCATCAATCGACCAGGTGATTAGCTCCTGATTGAACATGTACTTCCCGTAAGCCCCCATGCGTCCATTATCAAGAGCACTGGAGGAATACACCGGAAATGTTCCCGGTGTATTCGACATATCCTTCGCGGAGATTACCCTCCCTCTGCCCATGTAAAGGGTGGCATCTTTTTCAAGTTCCCCCAACTTACGCTGTTCCCAAGCGGGTGTATAATTAATGCATTTATACTGCGGTTTGAAAGCGTGGGATGCGATGACGTACTCCGATTTGATTGAACATGAGGCTGGTGAAACAGAGATACGCTCATATCTAGTAGACGGTGACGTGGTGCCAGTTACCATGCGCATTCCCGCTAACCTGCGGGATTCCGCCAAAGAAGCCGCGTCTCTGAGAGGAATGAGCTTCTCAGCGTTCGTAAGGACATGCATGATCAATGAGTTGGCGAAGGGCGGCAAGTAATTGATTGCGCTCACCGCCATGACCATACAAATAATTGACAACAATCCGGATGGTATCCGTATTTGCCGGGTGGACGGGGAATCGCTTGTCACTGTCGTGGTGCCCAGAGACATGTTGGGCGAGGCGAAGTGTCTTCCCGATCTGCCAGACCGCGGTGTGTATTACCTGCTTGATGAGGATCATGGTGTGCTGAGTCGTGTGTACGCGGGGCAAACCACGAGGGGACTTGTCAGACTTGATGCGCACAAGACCAAAAAGGAGTTCTGGAACAAAGCCATCATGTTCCTCGATAACGATGTCAATATCGACCGTGATGTTCTGGATTCGCTTGAGGCGAAGGCCATCGATTACGTGCGTGAACACGGCTCATATGAGACCGATAACGGGAATGCTCCCGCTCCTCGCATGAACCCATACAAAGAGCAGCGGGTGGAGGACCTGCACGGCAGCATTCTTTTCCGCATGCGCGTGCTCGGATATGATCTCGACCGCAAGGAGACAACGCCGGTTGCAGTGAATACCGTGTTCCACACCAAGAGGAATGGCGTGCGTGCGACTGGACGATACAACCGGGATACCGGCCGTTTCACGGTTCTTTCGGGCTCCGAGGTGGACCTTGGTCATGCGGTGATCAAAAATCAAGGAGCCGTGGCAGCTCGACGGCAGCTTTTCGCCGCGCAGACAGGCAAAGTGATTCTTGCGGACGATGTAGAGCTGTCCAGTCCCTCCTCCGCCGCTGTATTCGTTCTCGGCGGCAGCCAAAACGGGTGGATCGAATGGGTCAATGAGCAGGGGCAGACCCTTGATTATGTGTACAGAAGCAAGGAGCATATGAATGAATAAGCAGCAGCTCGCCGCCAAGATCTGGGAGTCGGCCAACAAAATGCGCTCGAAGATCGAAGCTAACGAATACAAGGATTACATCCTCGGCTTCATCTTCTACAAGTTCCTTTCCGAGACCGAAGTCACTCGTCTGCATGCTGATGGCATGGGGGACGAAGACCTCGAAGAATTACGGGAGGATGATACCGAGACCGCGCAGTACGTGCGCGATCTGTGCGGCTACTTCATCTCCTACGATAACCTGTTCTCCACATGGGTGGCGAAGAAGGGGGATTTCGCCATCGCCAATGTGCGCGACGCGCTTTCCGCGTTCGACCGCAACATCGACCCTGCCCGCAAGCGCGTGTTCGCGGGCATCTTCGACACCTTGCAGACCGGCCTGTCCAAACTCGGCACCGATGAGAAAAGCCGCAGCAAGGCCGCACGTGACCTCATCTACCTCATCAAGGACATTCCGATGGACAGCCGGCAGGACTACGACACCCTCGGCTTCATCTATGAATACCTGATCAGCAATTTCGCCTCCAACGCGGGCAAGAAGGCCGGCGAGTTCTACACGCCGAGCGAGGTCTCACAGCTCATGAGCGAAATCGTGGCCTGGCATCTCGCCGGCCGTGAGGAAATCAATATCTATGACCCCACAAGCGGTTCGGGCTCGTTGCTCATCCACATCGGCCAGGCGGTGGCCCGTCGCAACGGCAACCCGAATGACATCAGGTATTACGCGCAGGAACTCAAGGAGAACACCTACAACCTCACGCGCATGAACCTTGTCATGCGCGGCATCCTGCCGGACAACATCGTGGCCCGCAACGGAGACACACTGAAAAGTGACTGGCCGTGGTTCGACACCGACGAGACCAAGGATGAGACCTATGAGCCGCTGTTCGTGGACGCTGTGGTCTCGAATCCTCCCTACTCCCAGAATTGGGAACCGCCGGAGGCCGGCGAGGATATCCGCTTCGAATACGGCACCGCGCCCAAGTCCAAGGCGGACTACGCCTTCCTGCTGCATGACCTCTACCATCTGCGCGACGACGGCATCATGACCATCGTATTGCCCCATGGCGTGCTGTTCCGTGGTGGTGAGGAAGGCACTATTCGCCGGAACCTGGTGGAGAACCACCACATTCAGGCCATCATCGGCTTGCCCGCGAACATCTTCTTCGGCACCGGCATCCCCACCATCGTGATGGTGCTGCGCAAACATCGCGACGACGATCATGTGCTCATCGTGGACGCTTCCAAATACTTCACCAAGGAAGGCAAGAACAACAAGCTGCGTGCGAGCGATATCAAACGCATCGTGGATGCGGTGACAGGGAATCGTGACGTCGATAAGTTCAGCCGCTTGGTGGGTATTGATGAGATTCGGCAGAACGACTATAACCTCAATATTCCTCGCTACGTGGATTCCTCCGACAATGCCGAGAGCTGGGATGTGTATTCCACTATGTTCGGCGGCATTCCTAAGCGGGACATCGATGCACTCGGCAAATATTGGAATGTGTTCCCCGGACTACGCCGGTGCCTTTTCGCGGAGGAGAATGGACATTCGGCCAAGCTCGCCGTGCAAGACGTTCGTGAGGCGGTGAATGCCGACTCAGATGTGAAGGCATATATCCAGCGTTATCGTGAGGCGTTCATCGATTATCCGGCTTATATACGCGGTGAATTGGTGGGTAATGCCGCCAATGTGAGCATTGCCGCCGAAGAGGAGACTCTGGCAAATGATCTGCTGCGTCGTTTGGCTGGTGTCCCTCTCGTAGACGCCTATGCGGCGTATCAGGTGCTTGACGATAGTTGGCAAAAGACTATCTCCATCGACCTTGAAACCATACAGGCCGAGGGGCATGACACCGTTCGCAAAGTCGATGCCGATATGGTCGTCAAGAAGAAAGGCGGTAAGGATGTCGAAGTGCCGGACGGCTGGGCCGGGCATATTCTGCCGTTCGATCTCGTACAGGGGAAATTTCTTACCTCTGATCTTGCGGAAATTGCCACATTTGAATCTCGGCTGAGTGAGATTGGCGGCGAAATCGCTGACATTCTTGAAAATCTGGATGAGGATGACAAGAGTTCGACTGATGCCGTCAGCGAGGATGGAGATTCTTTCGTTGCCGCTGAATTGAAGAAAGCAGTGAAATCGATTGGGAAGAATCCCGAGACTGACTTTGACCGTGCTCTTGTGAGTGCACAGCGGTTGTTTGATGAAGAGCGTGAAGTCAAAAAGAACGTTAAGAATCTCCGTTCAGCGCTTGATGAAAAGACCCGGACCGTTATTGAAGGACTGAGCGATGAACATGCTGATGACTTGCTTGCTGCCAAGTGGGTGGAACCATTGCAGCGCAAGCTTGAGGAGCTCCCTCAGACGGCTGTTGATGAGTTGATTGCAGCGGTGAATGCGCTGAACGACAAGTATTCGACCACATACTCTGATGTGTGCGAACAGATCGAACAGGCTGAGGCAGAACTTGGCAATATGCTTGGTCAACTAACCGGCAATGAGTTCGATATGGCCGGTATTGCCGAGCTGAAGACCCTGTTGGGAGGTGAATGATGACTGAACAGGCGAAAGTTCCTGCGATTCGTTTCGCTGGTTTTACTGACCCTTGGGAACAGCGTGAGTTCTCGGATGTTGCGATGATTAAACGTGGACTGACTTATTCACCGACAGACATCGTTGATGGAGCGGGTGGAATTCGGGTACTGCGATCCTCCAACATCAATGAAGATCAATTTGTTTTGAATAACGATGACGTGTTCGTAAATGAAGGCGCAGTGACTATCGACTTGGTGCATGATGGCGATATCTTGATAACAGCAGCCAATGGTTCGCCACGTCTAGTCGGCAAAAGGGCAAGAATTAGCGATTTGCCTGGGAAGACAGTCCAGGGTGGTTTTATGCTTGTGGCTTCATCGCCCTGCTCTGATTTCTTGTGTGCATCGATGGGGTCAAGTTGGTATAGAAGATTCTTGGCAACTGGCGTTGCAGGCGGTAACGGAGCCATTGGGAACCTCGACTCTAAGGCTCTCGGGGAAACAACAATTGCTGTCCCTAATGATGCCGAGAAAGATAAGATTGGTTGTTTCTTTACCCGCCTCGACTCCCTCATCACCCTTCATCAGCGTAAGCGGCAGTGGTTGAAATGGTTAGATGAGGGTGGAGAGGGCACGCATCACGATATCGACATCCTTGTTTTCAAGTTCGCGGATGACATGAAGATAAGTGTCCTGTGTGGTGTTCATGCTTGCATGACCAAGTCGCTTGGACACACTGGCAATCGATACGCCGGCAAACAACAACAGCGAGGCATGGGTGTGCCTTAACCCATGAATCGAAATCACGGGAACGTTGGCCCGTTCGCAATGCCTGGCGAGGATATTATTCGCGGTGGAGTTATACACCTTGCCATTCACGAAAATGGGGTCGCTCGCAGGCATATCTTTCAGGAGCGTTGAGAGCTGCATGATAAGCTGCCAATCGAGCTGCACCTTTCGTACGGAGGATGCGTTCTTGGTGGGGACGAATCCTCCGCCGTTCTTGTAATCCCACGTTTTACTGACCGAAAGGGTCTGATGCACGAAATCAAAGTCGTCGGGTGTGAGTCCCAAAGCTTCCGAGAACCGTAACCCGGTTTTCGCCACCAACAGTATCAGCCAATCCCAGCTTGGTCCCTTGCCGAGTTCGAGATCCGCAAGGACCGCATGAAGCTCGAACTGATTGAGATACTTCGTTTTCTTTGAGCATGGCGGCTTGCCCTTGATGATTGCCTTACGAGTCGGGTCGCGCTGAATCAGTCCTTCGTCGACCGCGTCAAGAATGGCTCCTTTCAATTGATGATGGAAATCCATCGTCGTCTGGCGCTCGTGATGTTCGGCGTAGCCGTTGATGAGCTTCTGATAGTTCACGCGATCCATGTCGGCGAGTTTGAGATCGGGAATGAGCCGACCCAACCATGCCTGCGTGAGCCGGTATTTCTTCATGGTCACTTCACGAATTGCACCTTCCTTGTATACGCTGATCCATTGCTCGTAGTAATCGCAAAACAACGTTTCGGCGTTGGTGTTGCCTTCGGTCATACGGTCTTCTCTTTTCTGGTTGATATGCGCTTACGCCGATGCCGGATATATCACCAGCTAACCATATGAATGAGCGCACGCGGATGATGCGGCTTTCGCGCTTACGCTGATGAAGGGTGATGAGGTCGTCAAGACTAGAGAAAAATGTACCAATGGCTTGTTGCTCGGTGACGTCGGGGAAAGCTATACCAAGCCCTTTGAGATCACTCGCATGTATATGGACGACAGTTTTTCCTTGTGCCTTTTGAGCAAGCAATTTTTGACTCGAACCATGCGACAAACCATAGGCGAGGAATAGCGGCGTGACCATTCTTTGTGGATAAACGACATTGAGGTCTCCGCCTAATGCAATGCCTTCCCTAGTAATCGCGGATGCTCGCGCTATATCCTCGGCGCTCTCTCCTGAAGCAGGAACGACAATTTCAGTCCCTTTACTGTAAAGAGTTCCGGGTCTTGGTGCCGCAAAAGTATCCACAGAATCGACTCTTGTTTCATATTGCGTGTACATACGGCCATACAAAAAGAGAGGTATTCCCGATTCTCGAATATCGGCTTTCGAATACCCACTGCCTTTGGAAAAAGACGCAATCTCGCCCAACTTACGCTGTTCCCAAGCGGGTGTACCCCTGTCATGTCAGTTGTCCTCAAGTAAGGCAAAAGGCTCCCCTGCGCATATGCGCAAAAGAGCCTTGCAAATCAGCGGGAGCCGTTCGACGATATTACTCGACGGTGTTCTTCGGCACCTCGATGCCGTTGCCGAACTTGACGTCGCGGGCGGCGGCCACGCGGGACGGCAGGCCGTAGATGTCGATGAAGCCGTTGGAGGACTTCTGGTCGAAGCTGTCGCCGGAATCGTAGGTGGCGAGGTTGTAGTCGTACAGCGAGCTGTCGGAGCGACGGCCGGTGACGACGGCGCGACCGCCGTGCAGCACCATGCGAATCTCGCCGGAGACGTACTTCTGGGTGTCCTCGATGAAGGCGTTGAGCGACTGGGTGGCGGGGCTGAACCACTGCGCATCGTACACCAGCTCACCCCAGCGCTTGTCGATGTCACGCTTGATGCGGTGCTGTTCGCGCTCCAGGCAGCAGTTCTCCAGCTCCTGGTGTGCGGTAATCAGAGCCACGGCGCCCGGGTGCCTCGTAGATCTCGCGGGACTTGATGCCCACGAGGCGGTCCTCGACCATGTCGATGCGGCCGATGCCCTGGGCGCCGGCGCGGCGGTTCATCTCCTCGATGGCCTGCAGCGGGGTGACGTCGCGGCCGTCGATCTTGACGGGAATGCCTTCCTTGAACTCGATGACCACTTCGTCCTCGACGGGCGGGAACGCCGGGTCGTCGGTGTAGGAGTAGCAGTCTTTGGTCGGGCCGTTCCACGGATCCTCAAGGAAGCCGGTCTCGATGGCGCGGCCCCACACGTTCTGGTCGATGGAGTACGGGGACTTCTCGGTCTGGGTAATCGGCAGCTTGTGCTCCTTGGCGAACGCGATCTCGACGTCACGGGTCAGCGACAGGTCGCGAATCGGGCTGATTGCCCTCAGGGTCGGGTCGATGGACGAGATGGAAACCTCGAAACGCACCTGATCGTTACCCTTGCCGGTGCAGCCGTGGGAGATGGTGTCGGCGCCGAACTGGTGGGCGGCGCGCACGAGGTGCTTGGAGATCAGCGGACGGGAGATGGCGGAGACCAGCGGGTACACGCCCTCGTACATGGCGTTGGCCTTCAGGGCCTTCATGCAGTATTCGTTGGCGAATTCATCACGGGCATCGACCACGTAGGCTTCGACCGCACCGCATGCCAGTGCGCGCTGCTTGATGGTTTCGAGGCTTTCGCCGCCCTGGCCGACATCGAGGGACACCGCGACGACGTCCTTGCCGGTACGATCCTTGAGGTACGGGATGGCCACGGAGGTGTCAAGGCCACCGGAATATGCGAGTACGATTCGGTTGTTGTCTGCCATGGGATGCCTTTCTACAAAAACAAACTGCTGCAAGTATATACGAATGTCTGTATATTTATGCAATCGGTGTGGCGAATACTGAAACGGGCCCCTTCCCGAGCGATTCAGTTCTTCGACGCGAGCGTCAGCAGCCACTGCGAGCGCTCGAAGGCGATGTCGTCCTCGGCACATATCACCATCACCGTGTCATCGCCAGCGATGGTGCCGAGCACGCCGTCGATGGGCTGCTTGTCGATGACGCTCGCCACATACTGGGCCGCGCCCGAAGGCGTGTGGATGACGACCAGGTTCTTGGCCGACGCGACCGATGTGACCAAGCCGCTGAGCACGCGGGATATCTGCTGCTCGGCCTTGGACCCGATGCCGCTGCCGACCGACTCCCTGAGCGGACGGTTGCCGATCGTATAGGCGATGCTGCCGTTGGACAGTCGCGTCTTCATCGCGTTGATCTCGTCCAGATCTCGGCTGAGCGTCGCCTGCGTCACCTCGATGCCCTCCTGGGAGAGCAGATCTGACAATTGCGACTGGGACGTGACGATGTGCTTGAGCAGCACCTGTTCGATGGCGCTCAATCGCGCGGCACGTGTGGCCGGCCGCTGCACGGGAGGTGTCGATTCACTCATTTATGCCCTTTCCGGTGGCTTGCCGAACGTCTGCGCACCCTGCAAGCCACCCGCATACTACGGCATCGAGCATTATGCCAGCAGCGATTCGTCGCCCCGCTGCTGCCCGATCAACCATGTCAACAGCGCCTTCTGCGCGTGCAGACGGTTCTCGGCCTCATCCCACACCACGGACTGCGGGCCGTCGATCACCGACGCGGTGACCTCCTTGCCGCGGTATGCCGGCAGGCAGTGCTGGAACAGCGCGTCGGGCTTGGCCAGAGCCATGAGCTCGTCGTTCACCTGATAATCCCGGAACGGCTTGGAGCGGATGGCGTACTCGGCTTCCTCTCCCATCGACACCCACGTGTCGGTGAAGATGCAGTCGGCGTCGGCGACCGCCTCCCGCGGATCGGTGGTGACCAGGATGGAGCCGCCGTTCTCGGCGGCGATCCGCTCCGCGTCGGCGACGATGGCGGGATCGGGAAGATACCCGAACGGACCGGCGATACGGTCGTTCATGCCTGCGGTGGCGCCGCCCAGCAGATACGAGTTGGCCATGTTGTTGGCCGAATCGCCGAGATAGGCGATGGTCTTGCCCGGCAAAGCATCCACACCGCCACGGTGCTGCGCGATGGTGAGCAGATCGGCGAGCACCTGACAGGGGTGGAACTGGTCGGTCAGCGCGTTGACGACCGGGCAGGTGGCGTATTTCGCCATCTCTTCGACGCGGTCCTGACCGAACGTGCGCCAGACGATGCTGTAGGCCATGCTGGTGAGCACTCGCGCAGTGTCGGCGACCGGCTCGCCGCGGCCCAGCTGAGAACCGGACTTGTCGATGACCAGCGGATCCCCGCCGAGTTCCGCCACGCCGATGGAGAAGCTGGAACGGGTGCGGGTGGAGGGCTTGTCGAACAGCACGGCGACGGCCTGGGGGCCGGCGAACGGCTGACGGTAGAAGCGGTTCTCGCGGAATTTCATGCCGAGTTCCAGAATCTGCTTCTGTTCGGCATGGTTGATGTCGTCGTCACGCAGCATATGGCGAAGTTGACCGGCCATGAGGTGCTCCTTCTGTGGTTCGGGATGGGTGCGGATGTTGTATCGGCTTGGGCGTGCGGGGCGGGCTGGTTGTCGCGGCCCGTCCCGTAATCGTCGTGGAGGTCAGTCGTTGGGCAGGTCGGCGGGGATCTTCGCGAGGATGGACACGGCTTCGTCGATTTCCTGCTCGGAGACAATCAGCGGCGGTGCCAGGCGCAGTGCGTCGGGTGCGACCGCGTTGACGATCAGGCCATGTTCCAGGGCCCAGTTCATCGCCGCATGCGAGCAGCGGTGGGACAGGAGGATGGCGTTGAGCAGACCGCGGCCGCGCACGGAGGTGAACAGCGGGTTGCCGGATGCCATGATGCCCTGGCGCAGTTGCTCGCCGCGCTCTTCGGCGTTCTCGACCAGATGCTCGTTCTCGATGGTGTCCAGCGTGGCGAGGGCCGCCGCCGCGCCCAAGGGATTGCCCGCGAAGGTGGAGCCGTGGGATCCCGGCGTGAACAGCGCGGACAGCTTGCCTCCGAATGAGATCATGCCGCCCATGGGGAATCCTCCGGCGACGCCCTTGGCGAACGTCACGATGTCGGGAGTGATGCCGCCCGTCAGGTCCTCGCGCTGGAACGCGAACCACGAGCCTGTGCGACCGATGCCGGTCTGAACCTCGTCGATGATGAGCAGGGCGTGGTTGATGTCGCACATCTCCCGCACCTTCTTCACATATGCGACGTCCAGCGGACGCACGCCGGCCTCGCCCTGAATGAGTTCGAGGATGACCGCGGCCACAGGACCCTTGCCGTACTGGCCGAGTCCGGTGGCAGAGAACGCCTCATACATCGCGATGGGGTCGCCTGCACGCACGAATTCGATGTTCGGCACCAGCGGCTCGAACGGCTTGCGGATCACGGGCTTCCACGTGGCGGACAGAGCGCCCATGGTACGGCCGTGGAATCCGTGGGTGAGCGCCAGGATGCGCGCCGGCTTGCCGCCGATGCTCGGGCTCGCGCCCGGCAGCGTGCGACCGTACAGCTTGGCGAGCTTCAGCGCAGCCTCATTGCCTTCGGCACCGGAGTTGCCGAAGTAGACGTGGGAGCCTTCCGGGGCCCCGGCGAGCTCAATCAGTCGCGACGCGAGCCTGATCTGCGGCTCGGTCGCGAAATAGTTGCTCACGTGGGCGCATTTCGCGGCCTGCTCGGACACCGCCTTCACCCATGCGGGGTGCGCGTAGCCCAGCGAATTGACGGCGATGCCCGCGAGGAAGTCAAGGTATTCGTTGCCGTCCACGTCCCATACGCGCACGCCTTCGCCGTGGTCCATCACGCGCAGCGGCGTGCCGAACACGTTCATGTGGACCTGGCTGTACTGTCCCAGCCATTGCGAGTCGGTGGGGCCGAGCGTTTCCTTAGTAGGCATAGGAACTCCTCATCTCGATGCCATCATCGGGCACAACCATGGTGCCGATGCCGGCGGTGGTGAAAATCTCATTCAGGATGGAATGCGGCTTGCGGCCGTCGATGATGTGCGCCTGCGGCACGCCGCCATCGAGGGCGCGGACGCAGGCCTCCATCTTCGGGCGCATCCCGGATTCGAGGTCGGGAAGCATGTCACGCAGGTTCTCCACACCGATGCGGCCGATCAGCGAGTTCTTGTCGGGCCAATCGGCGTACAGGCCGTCGACGTCGGTCAGGATGATCAGCTTCCTGGCGCCGAGTGCCGCGGCCAGCGCGGCGGCGGCCGAATCAGCGTTGACGTTCAGCACTTCCGTGGCGTCGTCCTCATCGGGGGCGACCGAGGAGACGACGGGGATGCGGCCGGCCGAGATCAGGTCCTCCACCGCGGAGGCGTCGACGCTCACCACGTCGCCCACCAGCCCGATGTCGGTAGGCTTGCCGTCGATGATGGGTTTGCACTGCATGGCGGAGAACAGGGCGCCGTCCTCACCGGACAGTCCCACGGCGAACGGCCCATGCGCGTTGATCAGCCCGACCAGTTCCCTGGACACCTTGCCGGTGAGCACCATGCGCACCACGTCCATGGCCTCCGGAGTGGTGACGCGCAGGCCGCCCTTGAACTCCGACTTGATGCCCAATGCCTTGAGCATGTGCGAGATCTGCGGGCCGCCGCCATGGACGACGACCGGATGCAGGCCCACCTGCCGCAGAAACACCATGTCTTCGGCGAAGCAACGCTTGAGATGCTCGTCGACCATGGCGTTGCCGCCGTATTTCACCACGATGCGCTGCCCGGCGAACTCCTCCAGCCACGGCAGCGCATCGATCAGCACCTCCGCTTTCTGGTCGGCGCGCAGGTCGGTGTGCACGTCGAAATGGAACCCTGGTCCCTTCAGTTCAGTAGCCATATTCTCCTCTATCGCATCCCGCTTCTCCGGCCGGCATGTGCCGGGGAGGAACCGGGAGACTAGCTTTCGTAATCGGCATTGATATGAACGTACTCGTGGGTGAGGTCATCGGTCCACACCGTGGCCTGTTCATCACCGGCGTTGAGATCGATGTCGATGTGCACCTCGCGGGGGGTCATGTCGACTTCGGAGCGGTCGCGTCCCGCGCCCCCATTCTCGCAGATCCTCACGCCGTTGACGTCCACGGTGACCTTCTGCGAATCGTAGGGCGCCTCTTCGACAGGCACGGTGCCCAGCGAGGATACGATGCGCCCCCAGTTCGGGTCGTTGCCCGCAATGGCGCATTTGAGCAGGTTCGAGGCCGCGACCGCGCGGGCGCAGGCCAGGGCGGCGCTCTCCGTGGTGGCGCCGGTGACGGTGATGCGCACGTCGTGGCTCGCTCCCTCGCCGTCGCCGATGATCTGCCGGGCCAGCGATGCGCATGCCTTGGCGACCAGGGCGTTGAACTCGTCCGGATCGGGCTCGACGCCGGATGCGCCGGATGCGAGCAGCAGCACCGTGTCGTTCGTGGACATGCACCCGTCCACGTCGATGCGGTTGAACGAATGGTCCACCGCGGCGTTCAGCGCAGCCTGCAGCTGACCGGCGCCGACGGCGGCGTCCGTGGTGATGACGCACAGCATCGTGGCGAGCTGGGGGGCGATCATGCCCGATCCCTTGACCATGCCGCCGATGCGATATCCGTCGCCTTCCAGCGATACGGTCTTCGGCTTCGTGTCCGTCGTCATGATGGCGTGGGATGCGTCGCTTCCCGCCTGGTCGTCGTCCGACAGGGCCGCGTACGCGCTTTCCACTCCCGACAGCACATGATCCAGCGGCAGCAGCTCGCCGATCAGGCCTGTGGAGCATACGGCGATCTCGTCGGGCTGCGTCCCGACGAGCTCCGCGACCTTCTTGGCCGTCGCCGCCGATTGCTCGTATCCCGCCTGGCCGGTGCATGCGTTGGCTCCACCGGAGTTGAGGATCACCGCCTTGATATGGCCGTCGGCGACCGTCTTGCGGGACCACTGCACCGGTGCCGCGCAGAATCGGTTGAACGTGAACACGCCGGCCGCGCTGTCGAGCGGCCCCTGATTGACGACCAGGGCGAGATCCTTCTTGCCCTCGACGGAGGAGATGCCCGCCGCGACGCCCGCGGCGCTGAATCCTTTGGCGAATGTGACACTCACGGTGCTACTCCAATCTTCGTAAGTCCCTTGTCTTCGGGAAGTCCAAGTGCGACGTTCAGCGACTGCACGGCCTGGCCCGCGGTGCCGCGGTTCAGGTTGTCGATGGCGGCGAAGGCGATGAGACGCCCGGCGTGCCGGTCGGTGACCACCTGCACGTGGGCGGCATTCGATCCGACGACGTTCGCCGTGGCCGGGAGCGTGCCCGGCTCCAGCAGCACGATGAACTCCTGGCCGGCGTATGCCTTGGCCCACACGTCGTGGATTTCCTCGTCGCTCATGGAAAGCGCCTTGTCGGTCATCTTCGCGCTGACCGTGGCGAGGATGCCACGCGCCATCGGTGCGAGTATCGGCGTGAATCCGAGCGTGAACTCCTCGGCCCGGGCGGCGTCCAAACCTGCCGCATGGGCGAAGTTCTGCAAAATCTCGGGGATATGGCGATGCGTGCCGCCCACGCCGTAGGGCACGGCGGAGCCGAACGCCTCGGCGGCGAGCAGGTTCGCGCGCTTGAGGTTCTTGCCCGCGCCCGAATACCCCACCACCAGATCGGCGACGAGGTCACGACGTTCCACGAGTCCCTCGGCGATGGCCGGCTGCATGGCGAGCGTCGTCGCAGTCACGTTGCAGCCCGGCCCGGCAATGCGCTTGGCGCCGGGGAGCAGGTCGCGCTGACGCGTGTACTCTCCGTCTGCGCTCTTGCCGGTGATCAGCTCGGGCATGCCGTACGTCCAATGGTCGAAGAACTCGCCTCCGTAGAACGCGTCCCACGCGGAGCGCTCCTCAAGACGATGGTCCGCACCCAGGTCGACGACCACGGCACCGGGGTCAAGCTGCGCGGCCAACGCCCCGGACGCGCCGTGGGGCAGCGCCAGGATGATCACGTCATGGCCGTTCAGCACTTCGGCGGTGGTGTCCTCCACCGTCAGATCCGCCAGCTGGGGAATATGCGGCATATGCCGTCCGAGTTTCTGCCCCACCGAGGAATGGCCCGCCACGCAGGTCACCTCGAAGTCCGGGTGGGCGGCAAGGATGCGCAACGCCTCCCCACCCGCGTATCCGGTGGCGCCAGCCACAGCTACCGTATATCTCGCCATATCACGCTCTTTTCATCGAAGACGAACTACGGCGAGTATACATGTTATGCAGTACATTGCATATATTCATTCATCGGCTTGCGTGTCGCAGCACACGGCCCATCACACCGAAACGGAGTCCCCCGACCCGCTTCCGCCCATGCCGGGCGCCAGCATGTTGAGCATGGCCTGGTACATGTCGTCCATCGATATGCCGTGCATCGTCATCCATATGACGATGATGGTGGTCAGCACGTTGATGACGACGGCCGCGATGGCCAGTCCGCGGCCCCGCGTATGGAAACGACGGGTGCGCCAGATGGCCAGGCAGCCGATCAGCGCGGGCAGCACCGGGAACGAGGACACCAGGGCGAAGATGAACGAGAATATGGCGTAGAAATCCCAATGCCCGTAAATAGGGTTCTGCTGCGGGTCGTTGAGGTCGATGCCGTTGAAATATCGGGGAGGCTCCCGTCGGGGACCGCCTTGGTCGGGCCCACCCTGAGCCGGAGCCGCATTGGGAGCGGAACCGCCCTGAGCGGGCCCGACTCCGAACACGGAGGCCGGCTGAGACGGCGACGGCTGCGCCTGCGGAGCCGGCTGCTCGGGCTGGCCTCCATATACGTAAGGGTTGTAATTCGGCGGAAACTCATCCGCCCTGGCACCATATTCAGGCTCGATGCGCTGACCATATTGCGGCTGGGCCGCAACATGCCGGGACTCGCCCGAACTATCGTCAGACGATTGCGGCTGTTGTTGCGGCTCTGTCATATGCATGTCCTCCATGGTGCCTTTTCGTCGGCGGTCAGGCGCGCAGCTGCGCGCCGATGACCTCCGCCTTGTCGACGATGGCCTTGCGAATGGCCTCGCTGTCCTCCGCGGACAGTGTCTTGGACGGGGAGCGGAAGGTCACCGCGAAGGCGAGCGACTTCTTGCCCTCTCCCACCTGCTCGCCGGTGAACACGTCGAACAGCTCGATGGATTCGAGGTTGGCGCCGGCCGCCTCGCGGACCACGGCCTCAAGCTGGGCCGCGGTCACCGACTGGTCGACGGTGAAGGCGAGGTCCTGCTTGACGGGCGGGAACGTGGCGATGGGCTTCGCCTGCACGGGCTTGCCGTCAAGCGTGCCGAACAGCGCGGTAAGGTTCAGCTCGAACGCCGCGGAGTGCGCCGGCAGTCCCAGCGCCTCGTTGACACGCGGGTGCAGCTCTCCGACCATGCCGACGACCTGTTCGCCCGCGACGATCTGCGCGGCGCGGCCGGGGTGCCACTGCGCGGGCACATCCTGCGCGGCGGGCTGCCGCAGCTCGTAACGCGCACCCAAACGGTCGCAGACACGGCGAACGGCCTCGACGGCGTCGCTCCAATCGATGGCGCGACGATCGCCGAGCCATCCGGAGTCGACCGCGTTGCCGGTCAGCAGGCCGGCGACGTGCAGCGGCTGATCGGGAAGGCCCGCATCCAGCGCGGCAAGCTGCTCATCGCTGGGGCGTACGCCTCCCGGAAGAGCCGGGATGGCGGGCGCGTTCGGATCCCACAGGTACACGTGGCCGATCTCGTACAGGCGGATGTCTTCGAGACCGCGGCGCAGGTTGCGCTGCACGGTGGTGGCGAGCGTGGGGAGCACATCACGACGCAGGTACGGGCGGTCGCCGGCCAGCGGGTTGGCGATCTCGACGCTCACCGGCTTGATGACCGCCGGATCATAGGAGAACGCCTTGAAGTCCTCATCGCCGACGAACGGGTAGCTCAGCGACTCGACCATGCCGTATTCGGCAAGCGTGTCTGCGACCCAGCGCTGGCGACGCTGGTCGGGGGTCAGCCCGACCGCGCCCTTGACCGGGGCCGGAGGCACGGTGACGGGGATCTCGTCGTAGCCGACCAGTCGGGCGACTTCTTCGACCAGGTCGCACGGCTCGTTCAGATCGGGGCGCCAGGTCGGCGCGGACACAGAGAACTCGCCGTTGCCGCCGCCAGCGACACGGCATCCGACATCGGTGAGGATGTCGCTGATGCGGTTGACGTCCACGTCGAGCCCGGCGACGCGGGCGACCTCGGTGGCCTTGAAGGGGATCGGACGGCGATACATCGTCGTGTTCACGTCGGTCGGGTGCCCGGACGGCTCGCCGTTGCCGAACTTGGTGAGCAGTTCGGCCGCCATCTGCGCGGCCGCGGGCTGCAGCTGCGTGTCGACGCCACGCTCGAACCGGCGGGACGCCTCGGAGGGGATCTTGTGGCGTCGTGCGGAACGTGCGATGGAGACGCTGTCGAAATGCGCGGCCTCCAGCAGGATGTTCTTGGTGTCCGCAGTGACCTCACCGTACAGGCCGCCCATGACGCCGGCAAGCGCCACCGGCTTTTCGGCGTCGCAAATGAGGCCGTCGCCGGCCTTGAGCAGACGCTCCTGCCCGTCGAGGGTGGTGAGCTTTTCGCCGTCCACGGCCGGGCGCACGATGATGCGGCCGCCCGCCAGCTTGTTGTGATCAAAGGCGTGCAGAG
>OOBT01000855.1_pt1 | contig 17745 bp, 21 predicted proteins | sample 1671551 | NCBI WGS metagenome assembly OOBT01 (sample SAMN06348168, study PRJEB24527) | human gut metagenome | reverse complement strand
AACACATTATTAACGCTAAAGGTTGGCATCGGGGTTCACCCTTCACCGACTTCATCGCCAAGTATTCACCCACACTCTTTGTTAGAGACCGTTGCAAACAAGAAAATAGTATAAATAACAGACAATTTTAATCAAATGGAAAAAGAATCAAACACCAACTGTATGGAAGAGACAGCTACGATGCCATCGTACTTCCCTTGTATCAAATCTTCGGAGAGCCATCCACTCGCCGACTGGTTGTATCTCAAGAGCGTGATTACCTCTAGCCCTGAGCTACGAATGATGACTGAGACTTATCGCAAGCGCCTCGCCATCAGCAAGCAGTTTGCCGACCAGTACAAGCCTGAGATGCCTGCCATCACGGTTTCGGCACTCATGAACGGCTACGGCAGACAACTTGCCGACTTCCTTAAACCTACCTACATGTTCCAGCTCGACTTCGACCATGTGAAGAAGGAAGATATGGAGCAGCTTATCCAACTGGTGAGAGGCGACAGTCATACGATGGTAGAGTATGTCACCGTGAGCGGCAGGGGATTCAGAGTATTCTGTGCCTACCATCCTGTAGATGACGACGACATCAGCGTGCTCGAACTCTTCGATGCCGTGCTGCAGAAGGCGATGGCTTACTACACCCAGCTCCTGGGTATCGCTCCCGACAAGCAGTGTGTAGACATCACCCGATGCGCCGGTCTTGCCTACGACCCGGATGCCTATTTCCGTTGGGATGCCGAGCCTTTTGTCTTGGGACCGAAGGATCTGAACCCCCTCTACACGAAGAAGGCATTGCAGGCGAAGTATTCTGCCAGGCGAAACGCCAAGGGAGGAAAGCGAAGCAGCAAGGTGAAAGAGGAGGCGAAGTCAAGCGACAAGGGTGCGCCTACCATCGAGGAAGCGGCTTCCCACATCAAGGAACTGCTCGACCTGTGGGGCTATCGGTTCGAGCCTGAGCATCACAACGAGTACGTATGGCACTTTGCCGACATCTGCATCTACTATGGCATCCCGCAGGAAGAAGTTCTGACCTACGCCGACCGTGAGTTTGGCACCAGCTACGAAGATACGGCTTCTGTCATCAAGTCTCGCTACAAGCATCTGAACAAGTTTGGTATCTGGCATTTCTATCGCCATGGCGAGGGGCGCAGCGCCAAGCCATCGGTAAGGGGCATCAAGCAGTGGCTACTCACCCACTATCTGTTCCGCCGAAACGTGCTGACGGGATTTTACGAGGTGGAGAGCCGCTTCGTTTTAGACGGCAAGTATCCTGACTGGGTACGCATCGACGACAATATCGAGAACTCCATCTGGAGCGAGATGGACGAGTCGGGACTGCATCTCTCAGAGAAGACCTTGCACAACATCATCAACAGCGACTTCAGCGAGCCGTTCGACCCCTTGGACGATTACCTGCGCAGTCTGCCGAAATGGAAGAAGGGAGAGGATCCCGACTACATCGACCAGCTCGCCGACCGCATCGAGGTGGAGAACCTGCCCGACAACGAGCATACGCAGAGCCTCTTCCGCTATTTCTTCAAGAAGTGGCTGGTGGCAATGGTAGTGGCGTGGGTAACGCTGAAGGTGGTGAACCAGATGATACTCATCTTCGTGGGCAAGGGCGGCATCTTCAAGACCACGTTCTTCCACATGCTGTTGCCCCCACAGTTGCGCCAGTACTTCCTCAACGACTCGACGGGCGCCTATACCGACAAGGACTTCATGGAGGCATTCAGCAGCAAGGCTCTGCTCTGTCTCGACGAGTTTGAGATGGTATTCGGCAAGAACCTCAGCGCCTTCAAGAGCAACATGACCAAGGTGACATTCTCCATCCGCCGACCTTACGACAAGTACCGTTCGGAGATGCCCCACCGTGGATCGCTCTGCGGCACCACCAACAACCAGCAGTTCATCACCGACGAGGAGAACCGCCGCTACTGTCCGTGGCTGGTAAAGAGCATCGAGAGTCCGATAGAGCACCCGATAGACTACGACCACGTGTTTGCCGAGGCAGTGGCACTGGGTCAGGAGGTGATGAGCCATCCTAAGGGCGAGCCCCTGGAGTGGACATACTGGTTGACGAGGGATGACATCGAACTGATGCGCAGTCACAACCGCCTCTTCATGGTAGCCAACTATGCCGAGGAGCAGATACTCCGTTACTACCGGGTGCCGAAGCCAGATACGCCGATACAGTTTATCAAGTTCCGCTACAGTGCTGAGATACTGGAGAGGATAGGTGTGAACCCTGCCCTTCGCCAGAACCTAAACAACCAAAACATCGGTAACGTGATGAAGCGTCTTGGATTCAAGAAGATTCACAAGAAGAACGGCAACGGCTGGGCTGTGATAGAGAAGGAAGGTAGCGAAATCAACAACGATGCCTTCATCGATCCTAACGATACCGTGGAGGATTAAGTATCTTGGTTACGACCACTAAGTATCATAGTTACGATGGCTAAGTATCATATTTACGAAGCATAACTCTAATAGATATTTCTCTGCACGCGAATTACGTACTTTTTTTACTGAACATGAATTTCTTATTGTTTTTTCGGAACACGAATTACTTATTGGGTTTACTGAACACGAATTGCACGAATTAAACGAATAAGTGGCTTCAGAATGAAAGATTCGTGAGATTCGAGAGATTCGTGTTCAAAATCAACATTCAACACTCAACATTCAACATTATAGAAAATGGATTTACGAAGTTACACCAAGCAGGAGTTAGCCCTGCTCTATTTTCCGGATTCCGACCCGGACGTGGCAAGAGCCCATCTGATGAGATGGATAGTAAGATGCACCCAACTCTACGAGCAGCTGCTGAAGAGTGGATACAACAAGAGCTGCAAGGAGTTCAATCCCCTGCAAGTATCCTATATTTTCTTCCATTTGGGAGAACCCTGATATTTATCAGTGAAAATCGGTGAGTATCGGTGAGCAACAATGAGCATCGGTGAGTTGGAAAAATGAAATGTTGTATCTTTGCATTGTGATTCAGAAAGAGTCTCCCACAGATCTCACAGATTTGCACAGATTTTCTTCGTTGCAAGCAACGGTACTCACTAAGGCTCACAGCAAAGACTCCGCGAGGAGTCAAAAATCTGTGAAAATCTGTGTAATCTGTGGGAAAACAAAACCTCCGCGAGGAGTCAAAGATTCGTTCGATTCGTGAGATTCGTGTTCAAGAATCAGGCACTGCGCAGCGCCCATTCAACATTCAACATTCAACACTTAAAACTTTAAAACTTATGTTGCTTTACGTACTAAAACTAAATCAGAACGCCAAGATGCCAGAGGCATACGGCAAGTATTACGCCTATCCAGTCATCACTCAGACGGTAGACATCGACGGCCTGGCCGAACACATGGCTAGCCACAACACTCCTTTCTCTAAGGGAGCCATCAAGGGCATGATTACCGATATGGTATCGTGCATCAAGGAACTCACCTTGCAAGGTTTCGCTGTGAAGATTGACGACCTCGCCATCTTCTCCATCGGCATCCGCAACAAGGAGGGAGCCGCCTCAGAGAAGGAGTTCACCATCGCCAAGAACATCGACGGTTTCCGTCTCCGTGCTCGTGGCACCGGTGAGTTCAGCGCCAAGACCATCAACCTCGAAGCTACGCTGAAGAAGGCCTCTGCTCTGTTAGGTGATGGCACCACCCCGGATACCACCCCGGATACCGGGAAGGATACCGGGAAGGATACCCCTGGTGGTGACAACACCGACCAGGGCGGTAGCGGAACCACTGGAGAAGGAGGAGGCGACGGCTTAGAGTAGCCCTACCCGCCTCGCATCTGAAACAAGAGAAAGCGCATCGGCAGGATGCAGTCCGGAGTAATCCGAGGGCACATCAGGAATGAGTTCATCACTCACCATTCAACATTGTCAAATCATCGCCCTGAACGGATACTTGCTCATCCTGCCCGCTTCCTTCTTGTCTTCTCACACTAATCACTAAACATTAATCACTAATTACACTAATCACTAACAAAAATGAAAAAGGAAACAATCCAGAAAGTCATCAACTTCGTCATCACCGTCCTCACAGCCGTCCTCAGCTCCTTCTGTGTGCAGAGCTGCAAGTGATAGCGTCTGAACACGAATTACACGAATCGAACGAATCAATCTATTCAAAGGCCATATTCGTGCTATTCGAGAAATTCGTGTTCAGTTAAACATCTATTCAAGCACGGAAAATTCGTGTCATTCGAGAAATTCGTGTTCAGTTAAACCCTTTAAAATCCATAGAATCCAATGAAGAATCAAAGAAAAATCGATTTGATCGTGGTACATTGCAGTGCCACACGTATTAACCAGAACTTCCCAGTAGAAGCCTTAGAAGCCTGCCACAAGGCCCGTGGTCTCCATTCCATCGGTTACCACTATTACATTACGAAGGATGGCGTGGTCTATCCCTGCCGTCCAGAAACCGAGGAGGGCGCTCACGCCCGCCACTACAACGCCCATAGCATCGGTATCTGCTACGAGGGTGGTCTCGACGAGAAAGGCAAGCCTGCCGACACTCGCACTCCAGCCCAGAAAGCATCTCTGGAAGACCTCCTCTACAGTCTCGTCCTCGACTATCCCGATGCCGAGATCCTAGGTCATCGCGACCTTCCCTGGGTTCGCAAGAGCTGTCCTTGCTTCGATGTCAAGGAATGGCTGAAGGAAATCGACTTCCATCTCTAGAAAATGCTCCTCATCTGAAAACAGATGGGGAGTTTTTCGTATATCAACATTACAGCGTCACCCCTATATTACAAGTTGTTACACCTATCAGTATTTTGAAAAATGTTATATTGGGTTCCTCATTGCAGTATCGCTCTTCTAAAATCACCCCGTCCTTCTTTGTTGATAAAGCGAGCTGCACTCGGAAATTTGAAAACGAGCTTTCATTGCACTCATTGGCATCGCTTTTTCCCATTAAAGAAGGAGTTTTTTCGAATCCCTCCGTCTCCCTTTAGCCAAAGGGAGCTCCACATTCTAACCAAGCCTTCCCTTCTCAGAAAGGAAGGATGTAACCGCCCTACTCGGTGCTCAGAACCGCTACGCTATAAGGTTGGCGGACCATCAAAGGTCTACGCCATATTATGCGGGATGGGACCGCCTGGGCATGAACTATTACGGAAAGGCTACATCCCATTTGCAAAGACGGCATTATAGCATAACGTCACTACTGAAATCTTTGGTTGTATCATAAAATTCAATTTAGTCTATTTTTCCAAATTTAGATTCAGCTTCCTCTATACTCATCAATTCTAATTTAGGTCTTCTTTCTATTTTGGAATAGGAACCAAGCATGCCTTTTACTATATTATCCCATTCTTTTTTGGAAAACAGAAATTTTATGTTTTTGAGAATTGATTGATGATTTATAAAAGAACGAATGAAAGGGACTAAAGCGGTAAACAATGTAAAGAGAATAGAATAAGACATATTTAATTTCAATATTGAACCAACACAAACGAATGCCACAACTATAAAATATATCCCAATGCAAATTATTGCCTTTTCCTGCTTTGCGCTCATCTGTTTGTTAACCCACTCTTCTTTTCGCCTTTTATATTGTTCCAATTCCCTTTTATGGTCTGCTATTCTCTGCCTGTTTTCTCTCTCAACATAGCTAGCAATCACTCGCCTGGCTAATTCTTGATTAGCAGCAGCCCTGCCATCAGATTGTGCAATTTTTTCTTTAGCTTGCTGCTTTTCTAACTCATTACTTGCTATATACGCATCTATATCTTTAGCTCTTATGAAATTAAGATAAGTCTCTTGGTTTGTAGAATGCAGATCCTCAGGCTTAATTGAATGAATATGTAAACCTGCCAAAGCTGCTTTTTTCTTTTCAAGATTAAATTTTCCTTCTTTATCTTCTTGAACAAGTTTCTTAAATTTTTGAGCAATTGACTCGCTAACACTTGCAGACATAACAATTCGGGCTTTTGTCAGAATATCAAGTGACGTGAGCTTCATTTTTGAAGCCATACCTTTATCTGCTATTAGCCAAAACCTATTGGTGATAAAATCTAGGCAAGTTGCCAAAGGAACATCACCTTCCTTCCGTATGCCATCATCAAAAGCAAGCTTAAATGTTAAACTATTTCCTGTCAGGAGGATATGTCCTATATTTCTAAATATGTTTTGAGGTTTACCACCACGCTTAATATTTATATAATTGAGAAGGCGCAGTTTATCCAAAACATTATCTTCTGTTACAAAATCGTCCTGAATAAATTTTTCATGCTCTATATTCAACTCATAATTCGCTTTATCATAATAATTCTCTTGACGGTCGAGCAATATACCATTTTCCGTTAAATCATCGAAGAATTCTGCTTCTAGCTCTTTAACATCGCTTGCAGACTCACAACGATCTACAATATATTTCATTGCTGTTTTTGATGGATCAAGTTGTTTTTGTCCATTTACTATATCTTCAGCAATAGCAAAATAGTCCTCTATTTCTCTTCTTGTTTCACTAAAATAATAGAGCGAAATCAAATTCTTTTGAGCTCGCTGATTAATATCCGTAACTAATTTGGAGAAATCTTCATATAAAGTTTTGAATAATTCTCCATTATAGCCAGCTCTATGAAACAAGATTTCTGTTTCTAGATATATATTTAGTTTCGTATCAATACCATCTATTTTGTCGTAATTGGTATTATAGGTTAACCCGACAAATATAACAACTCCTAATCGAATTCTATTCAATTGCTCCGAGAAAACCGTATCCCCAGAATGAGATATTATAAAACTACTTATACAATTTTTAAATTCTACATCAGAGTTTTCATCTATTACATATGAACAAAAAGAATTATAAAGAACTTCCTTTTGCATTTCGTTCAAAGCAACATTCTCTTCTTTTTCGACATGTTGCAACAGAGCCTCGAATATTGCTTGATTTCTATCTTCATTGTCTTTCTCTAAAGAAGAAATAGTTTCTTCATCCAACAACTCCTCAAAGGTTCCTTGGTATGTATAAAATGATTTTTCACAATTTAAGAATGTCAATCTTTTGAGTGATGTCTTTACAACTGCAATTGGCAGATTAAATCCATATGCTTCCTTTATTTTGTAGCAAAACTCTTGAAGGCTAAATCCATGCAATTTTTGGTCACAAATCAACTGCTGGGAAAAACTTGCGATAACAGAATACAAGTCTTTCTTCTCATCATATAAAGTCTTGAATATAGCCAGTGAAGCCATACATTTTCTAGTGTCCGATATCCTATCCATAATTTTTATGCTACGTTTTTATACTTATTGTCAATATCCAGCGTACCATCCGTCGAGCCCTCGTCAATGATGAGGTACTCTATGTTAGGGTACGTTTGATTAATGACAGAGAGAATTGTTTTCTCAATGTCGTTGACGGCATTGTAACATACCGTCACTTCTGAAATCTTTGGTTGTATCATTGTCTTACCTCCTCGTTTTTAGAATTGTCAAAATACTCATTTATTTCATTCAATAAACTCTTAAGACCATCCATATTATCCTTTGAAGTTAAATCCGATTTAATCTTTGCGATAAGCTGTTCTTTCGTACCAAATGCTTTTTCATCATAATGAGTTACTACCGAATTAAGTAGACTGCCATCAACTACATCAACAGCTATTTTGTCGGCTTTAAAAACACATAGCGCAATTAAATATCCATAACAATAATTGTAATCATCAGACTGCTTGCTTAAAACGACTCCAGGCAATGGACGTTTTGTTCTAAAGGCTAGTGCACAAGAATACAAAACAAAATTTCCTAACAAAGAATTCCTTGCTAAATAATCAGATTTACTATCAGACTTATCAGGAGAAGCCAAGGCCTCTTTAGCCACTAAATGACTAAATGTCTCCTTTATATCCGCTTGCCCTTCTTTCACTGTTGCAACGCCCGATTTGATTTCATCTACCTTCTTATGCAGTTTATCTTCCAACTCAGAAAAGTTATTCAGCTGCTTAGTTATATTTCGCTCTATATCACGAACTCCATTCAGTTGGTCAGAAGAAGAATTACCTGACTGGATGGAATACACAATAGAAACTACAGCCAACACTATTGAAGTTATAGTTGATGCAAATGAAAAATTGTCGAATGCATATCTTGATATTCCAAAAGGTATATGCAAAATTAGTACTACAATTATCAGAACTGCTATCAACAATACGTAATAAAGGTGATGAATATTGACTTTCATAGCCCCACTATTATGTTCTTTACTGTCCATAACTACAAATTATTATTCAACCATTTAGAAACTTCATCAGACAATCCATACCATGCAGCTGGAGCAGAAATTGCACCAACAAACAGCTTATCGTTAGAGTCCAAAGCTTGTTTAAACTTATCTCTCAACTCTGTATGGCTCAAATTACTTTTTACAATAAAAGCAGAATAACCTATTTTTGCCCAAGCATACTCAGACTTAATCAGTTCTATTAACTTATCATAGTTTTGACCTGGTTCACTAAGGTCATATGATATAAAATATGTTCTCATTTACTTCTTAAAGTTTTATTGTTACTAATAAATTTCCTCATCATTATATCTCTTCAGTGCCATATCATGGCCAAAACCTGGAGGAAAAATGTGTTCTCACCACCCTTAACCTGCACGATGAAACAATACAGGTCTCTAAACAAACACCACCAAGAAACAGCAAAGCTGTATCCCTCAAGACTTTCGGGGTATATTCTTTGTACTTACGCACAAAATAGACTACCAACCAGCCTATGATTGAGCCAAATAGGAACATAGCTATAAAAACTAGATGTGTCATAACTCTATTATATTTACTATACCATTGCTTATAAGATTTCCGACCCATATTCATCACCCAACATCTTTAATGCAATAGGAGTTAAAGTCCATTTTAATTTTTCATTAGGCATAAGCAAAGAATTGGCAATAGGAAGCATATTTGCTTCTCCATTGATTTTTTCTATTCTTTCAACTTTAGCTATAACAAAATCTATACACTCATCAACCACTTCTTTTTTTAAGCAAATATTCATACCTTGCCCATCACACCATACTGATGGATACGCTATACCATCAATAAAAGAAGACTCTTTTGATTTATACAAGAAAGAATTGACTAAGTGAGCTGTAACCTCATATAAGCATGAATAATTCTTTCGAGACATCTCATTTCCTATAATTCTGCAAATTCTACAGAACTTTCAGAAAAAGCGTATATCACCAATACAGCGTCCCCACTATATTCCAAGTAGTTACACCTATCAGTTTTTTGAAAAAAGTTATTTTATTATCGTTTTGCATAAGATAAGCTGCTCTCGGCAATTTGAAAGCAGCTTTCATTGCGCTCACTGGCATCGCTTTTTCCCATTAAAGAAGGAATTTTTCTACCTCTCCGTCTCTCCTGCAAGGAGAGCTCCACATCCTAACCAAGCCACAATAGGCTTTACGACCCTTTCGGTTCCCCTCACAGGGGACAGAAACCCTTCTCAGAAAGGAAGGATGTAACCGCCCTACTCGGTGCTGTTTATGCCCCACCTGTCCCTCCCCTGCGGGAGGGTCCTTACCCTATACCCAAGCCCTAAATCCCTACCATAGGGATTAGGGATGTAACCGCCCTCCGGTGCTCAGAACCGCTACGCTATAAAGTTGGCGGACCATCAAAGGTCTTCGCCATATTTTGCGGGATGGGACCGCCTCATTAGTTGCTCACATAGAACAGTTTATAAATTCTATTTTATTTAATATCTGCAGTTGTGTCAACTTATGATTAGTTAGCATTTGCAACTGCCATATCAAGTTATCATAAGATGATTGATCATAATAGTAGAATACCAATTCGGTATATGTCCTATCATCAGAACATAGCTTTCTAAAAAACTTCTCAAAATACTGATGGTCTGTATCTCCTAAAGAGTATCCATAGAAGATAATACGCTCTGCAGAATTCAGCCAATCAGAAAATTCTTGTACCTTTAGATGTCGGCTATGGGCTTTATATAAGAAAACATGTTCTTTAGACAATTTTGCTGAATCCTCTACACCAAATACGATATCATCACTAGGAGCTAAAGAACCATGAATATGCAAAAGATTGCCTTTTGAATCTTTAAACTTATCCCATGTTAATCTTTCTATTATACTCGTATAATTAAAAGATATAATCTTACTACCAGCTGGTAATTGATCAATAACCCTCTTTGCAGGGTTCTCTGGACTTGGGCCAAATGCTCTTTTGGTTTCTTCTTGAAGATAAAATTTTAGAGACGTCTTTAATTCTTCATATTCTTCCCTAAAAGATTCCGCCCCCAATTCTATTTTACCTGTTTTTGGCGTTAACTCAAACCTAGAAAGTAGTTGACTATACTTAGAAAGTTCATTTTCGATATCTATCCATCCCATATTCTCTTCATATTGATTATGAAGATAGGAGCATAGGCTGGAAGTCTCCTCATGTGGAAAGTATGAACTCTTCATAAAGTCGCCATAAGATGTTTTAAATCCCATAGATAAGTCAAATCCATTACCTACTATCAATAATGTTTCTTCTCCCATTGATTGATGATTTTATTATTACCATCTAGAAAAAACGCTTGTAATGGTCATTACAAAACCTATACATGAATCTGCCTTTATTTAGCTAAGCAGTATTTGTAAAAAATATCTGCACGTTTTATTCTTGCACTTCTACTATTAGTACCTGTGTACATAACAGAATAATACTTACCAAAATCGTTTTCTTCGTTTCCCTTATTGGCTAAAACTTCATCCTCAAAAGAATGGATTTTAGCAACAATATCATCCGGGATTTGACTAACTTTTGATAATTCTACGAACATTGTAAAAAAGTTAGACTTGCGATACCACATGCTATCTGTATCCAAATTAAATGTCTCTATAACATGAAACAAATTAAGGATTTTATCCTTCATCGTTTCTGCATTTTCATAGGAATCATCATATTTTACGATATATTCTCCAGTCATCGTATTACCAGCGAAATAGCCACCTTCTTCTAAGGTAGCCATAATCATTAGTATATAATTCAAATCACCCATTCGATTTAGTTCATTATCACTAAATAAAGGGAAAGAACCGTTATCTAAATGATTCAAAATATCTTTTGCGGTACTAATAAACTCACCCTCATAAATGGCATTATTGATTTCTATGTCATTTAGCCTGTACTGAGTGAGATTAATTCTTCGAAAGACCTCTTTAATCGTATCAGAAGAGGCATCTTTCAAATCACGAACAACAACATCATAATTAAGGAAAGCAGCCTTTTGTTGATTATCCAAAGCAGAATAACGTAGGATCTTCTTACAAGGAAGTTCACCATTAATATAGCTTATTATTGTTGACAGGCGTTGCTGCCCATCTACGACAACTTGCTGTGCTTGAAAAGTCTCCAAATCAATTCCCGACTGAGCTATATAAATCTCTGGAAAAGGAAAACCTTTTAATATAGTATCAATAAAAGACTCCTTGTGTCTTATCGACCAAACTAACTTTCTCTGAAAGTCAGGTTGTAATATCAAATCTCCACGTTTAATCATTCCAATAAGATCTGATATTTTCTTTGTGCTTGGAGAAGATGGTATTTGTGCCATAACTATATCTATTTTAATTTCTTTATTGAGTTTGTATAATAGTATTCCATATAGTCAAAGTTCTTAAACAACCCTGCAGAAACTTTATAGTTACCTGCAAGATTATTATTATAAGATATTGACTTAAAATAGGAGAACCATTCATCTTTAGATAACTTACCCGTAATTTTTGCAGGAAGTATATCGGGTCTCATCCAACCTTTTATCATGTACGATAGGAAACGGTTATATTCGCATTTTTCATGAGAAGTTAAAGTTTCCAAACCAGATTCCAACCGATATTGAAAATTTCTAATTTCTAAATAAAAACTTTCAAACAAGCTTTGATTTACAATAGCTACATCTATATCAGACTCATCAGAGAAAACAGAATTCTTATGATAACTATATCCCAATTTTCCTGAGCCCAATATCAAGACTTCTTGAAATCCAACATGCCAATGGTTTGCAATCTGCTCGCGAAAATCATAATAGCGGTTTGCATTATCCTTAAAAACATAAGGAATTCCATGTATTATGTATTTTCTCACGATTCGCAAATATTCATCATTAGAATTAGCTTGCTCTATCTTATCCAATAATTCTTGTTTCGTTATCATAATAACCAATTTAGGGATTCGACTCTAATCCTTCGCCAATATCTGAATAAAAGCTATATTGCATACACACTATACAACTAGTAGTGTAAGCGGTCACTTTAGGTACGTTAAGCCCTAAAATGAATGCTTTTTTATTATCTCTTAAGAAAAAATCATTTGAATTTATGCCCAAGAAGTAACTGTTGCCAGTTGCCATCTATGAGCGAGTAAGTCTACCAATTTGTCTTTTGCCGTTTTCTTGATCTTACGGAACACATCACAAACTCACTGCCTTGGCACTTGGCTTACGATAAGAATCATTACGCAAACAATGAAGCATCTTGGTATAGCTTACATTTTGTTCTTTACAGACCCCATGAAGGTTCTTGCTCTTGTACTCGGTTCGAAACTAACGAACCATTGAGGCATAGTACTTGCCTTCTTCGTTTATATTCATTTTGTCCCAAATTTAAAATTCGGGGCAAAGGTATACATTTTTATTAACGTACGCAAGATGGCCCTAAGTGACTGCTTGCCGTCTGCGGCAGTATGTAAGGATTCCTTACATACTGATTTTTCGTCTAACTCTTTCTCCTTAAAGATGTTACGAATATGCATAGTTATATTGTTACGAGTTGTACGAAACAACTCCGTCATCTGTGCTTGAGTAGTAAATCACCGTTAGAACGTAACTACTGATTTTCAGCAGTTAGCACATCCAACAATTTTTCAAAAAAAAGCATATTATTTATTGGTATTGCCAGAGCTGCCAATTAGGCAGCCTTGGCACTCACCTTTTTGTTCGAGTTATAATTACATGGGATTAGGGACATGAAGTCTTGCTCCCCCTCCATCAGTCGGGTGAGTATATCTTCTATATAATCGCCAAAATTAATGTCATTCAACTTGCAGCTCTCAAAAAGTGAGAACATAAAAGCTATGTTTTCCGCACCTAAATGGCTACCGGTATGAATCCAGTTTCGCCTACCCATAGCCAAGTGGCGGAACATTCGTTCGACCGCATTGTTATGCATCTCGACACGGCCATCCTGCAAGAACACCTTGAAGGTCTTCTCGTCATCAAGTACATAGTTGACTGCTCGCTGAACCATTGCACCATAAGAAGAATCAAGCTTGATCTTCTTCAACAACTTCATCAACTTGCCAACGATCGATGCACTGTACTTAAGTCTAAATCGGCGTCGCTGCTTTGCAGTATGCTTGCGTATCTTCGACTCTCGCTCTATCTGGAAGAGGTAGTTCATCATCAAGATGATTACACGCACACGATGGTCAGAGATATAAGCATCCACGAAGCGATGGCGGGCATGGAACCAGCAAGCTGTACGCACCAGTCCCATTTCCTCCATATCCTTCTCAATTGTCTCATACAAGACTGCTCTGTCTGCAGTAAACACCCTTATACAAGAGTCCTTGAAGATGGCATCTTCCTGCACACTGTGACTACGGCTACCCTCCTTATATTCCATCACACAAAGCTTGGCTTCCATGGAGAGGGCAGCATGGATGTACTCCACATTGTACTTAAACTTATCTTCCTTACTCTCACGACTGCGAACCACGATTCTTGACTCGTCATTCTGGGTATAAACACACTGACGGATACGCTCAAGCATCACAGGTCCCAGGCGTTCACGAAGATAAGTCATGATTTGCTGCATCCAACCGTTCAAGGTTGACTGAGCTACCTTCATACCCATCTGTGACAACATATCCAACAAGCGGTTTTCGGAGAGATGATAGGCAAACTTCGACTCCAGATAGAACCTACAGAAGGATGGCATCAAAGGATTACCCTTGATGATACTCTGAGGATACTTGCTGCTCTGAGGATCAGAGCCAGGTACATTAAAGCGCGCTATCTTGTATTCCTTACAATAAACCTCTTGTTTCTGATAGAAGAACAGACGGACTACCCACATGTCCTTCTTACCCTTACGTATGATAACCTTTGCATTCTCAGGAAGATCAGATTTATCTATGCCGAAGGACTTCAAGACTCTAGCTGTTGTTGTATAACGCTTGCGAGGGAGTTGACTATCTGATTCCTGCTTTTCTTTTTCTGTTTTCTTAGGCAGTTTTACAGATGGTTGCTCTGGAGCTGAAGATGCCTTAGACTCTTCCTCCTTATGCTTTTCATCCAGCGCCTCGTCAGCAGCATCACTGATTTTCTTTTTCAATCCATCAAGCCCCAACTCACTGACCTCAGCGTCGGATGTATCCAACACACCATTCAAGAGCTTGGTCATATCTGAGTTATGAGCAAACTTCCTATGAAGGAGAACCTCGATGATAGTTTTATAATCAACCTGAGCCTTGTCTGCTATATCCAACAAGGCATTTGCCTTTTCATAATCATCTGCCTTGGAATGAAGTCGAGATACCTCTGCTCGTAATTCCGAGTTATCAGATTCCGCTTGGGTCAAAGCCACCTCCAACACATAGATACGAGCATTTGCATCTGATAAATCTTCGCTTAACATAGAGATACGCTCGTTTGCCTTGTCAAGTTCCTCCGACAACTCTGTATCACCTTGCTCAATCTGCTGTTTGAGCAAGCCAACAAGCTGTTTGGACTTGGCAAGGTCATTGCTAGCTTTAGTCAACATTGACTTATACGTAGCAAGCTGCATTTCTATGTTACTCTTGTTATTTATCATGTGTACAAAGGTACTAAATTTCTGCGACATATACAACTGTTTCCTGTTAAGAAAAGTTATACAACTACTTGTTTTTCAGAAGCTTACAAGATTTCAAGAACAACGTTTCCTCGTATTCCTTGTTTTTCTTTTCCAAAGCTTCTTTTGCTGTCTGAAGAGATTTGCGCTCTCTCAATAGAGCAAGCAGTGCTTCCTGCTTGCCCAAAATATACTCTTGTATCTCTACCATCGCATCCATGATTTCAACCTGACGCAGATTCATTCGAGAAATTTCCTCTCGAATCGCCTTTTCATCAGATGAACCTTGCTGCAATGATACTTGAAGCTCTGCAACACGAGATTGCATACGCTTCAGTTCTGCATGCATGGATGGTATCAAACTCTTAATATCAGTATTCATAATATGATTTCCGTTTGTACGGATGTTGATAGCAACAGTATCAATGTCTCACGGCTTATCTTATGACAGCGAGCTGCCTCCAAGAAACGAGGCTTGAGAAACTTACCATCATCAAACCACTTCTGGTATAAGACAAAACCATTGATATCATAATGTAATATTTTAACCTTGCGGTAATCCTTGGAATAGAAGATGAAGGCTTCATCATAACTATAAGGATCATGCTGCATTTTTTCACGGATGATTCCTGCCAAACCCTCACGACCATTACGCATATCAGTTGGCGTGGAACTCAAATAATAAGTTGTTCGAGAAGTGAAGTTCAGCATGGCTATGACATTTTACGCAGCAGTTCTGCAACTGCAAACAGGTTAGTACACTTGATTTCCATCTCATCACCTGTCGGAGACTTCAATATCAGTCTCTCAACTTGCCAACCTGCAGGAGTTTGTTGCTCGGGAACAAAATTCTCCTCAACTGTCAAAGCGATAAACTCACCTTCGCCTAGCTTCTTGTTTTCATCTGGTTGAAGCTTATTTGAACGATATGATTTCTTAAACTCAATGAGCCAGTCATAATCCACTGCCTCATCCTTACAATACTTGCGCAAGCTACGACCTTTACGATTTTGGTTGTAATCCTGCATCACTTTTTCGAAATATTCCCTTGTTTCCATTATCAAACTGTTTTGATTACGGATGCAAAGGTAATATATTATATAGGTACCGCCATACGGGTTAACGGTGATTTACGAATATTTAGGAGTAAAGTTTACATCAAGATGATGCTTTGGATGTTTTACTTCATTTTTTGTCTGTCCGTCATAATCATATCTAACATACCCGGATTCTTCAAAAAGTAGATATTCGAATAAGAATTTGCCCTCCTTAGAGGGAGTTTGTTCCAAATCATCGTCATCAATTTCTTTGTATAAAGAACTTCCATTCAATAACTTCAAAATTGATTGCGCTTCAGATATTTGCTTTGTTGTTATTTTCGTTCCTTTTATTCTAAAAGCTACAATCTGATTACCATCGTGTTGAATAGTTAAGCCAAAACCAAAGCTTATGATTTTGTTATTACTTACGATAAAAGCTCGATGAAGGACATAATCATCTACATGTAAATAAGGAAATAAACATGTTGTTTTATCACATGAATTGTTCCATTGAGTTATTAATAATTCCAATAAAGTCAATTTAAGTGACAAAAAATCTCTTACATTGGTTATTTCTCGAAAAAGCCCCTCACGTCCTTTCTTATCTGTCAAATTTAAATAGAAATCATGTTTTGACATAGCTAAATATTGCTAAGTGAAACCAATTGCTCTACATGGGATTTTAATTGTTCCATAGTTAAATCTTGCCAACCCAAATTTAAAGCAGATGTTACCAACGATTCAACTTGCGAAGTTTTTAACCCTTTTGCATACAACATTTCCCGTATTTCATCTGCCAAAGGCTTTCTATTGTTCATTCGCTTAAAACTAGTCTCTATTTTTTCTAGTTCCTTTGGAGAAGGTTTCTTCAAAATAAGCTTATGAGTTTTATTTATTGCATCAAAATTAATGGAAAGTACCTCGCTATTTTTCTTCTGCTCATCGGATATCAACAAATATGACTTCAAGAACGAACGAGTAAGCATTGTATAAAGAGAATTTCGGTATTGAACATTTGCTACAAAACCTTTAGTTACACAGATAACAAATGGATATTCTAATCCTTTTACATTATTTCGATTACTTATCAGCAATGTATCCTTTATAGTATGCTTACTTTCGTAAGCTTTGTTTGAATCCCACTTGAATCTCACGTTGACTCTATTTTCTATCAGGTTAGCCCAAGTATAAATATAATCCTCATCATCCAACAAAATTACGCAAATGTCATTCAAAGTGACATCTTCATTTTCTTCTTGAATCTTCTTGATTATATTGCACACTTGGTTATCAACATCAGATATTGAAAAAGTTGAGATTTCTACACTTTTATAATCACTATCTATATCTTGAAAACGAGTGACAGGCTCTCTACTTAATTCAATTGTTTTGCCTGCATCCTTAAAAGTATATCCACAAGCTTCCCAATCTTCTTTCTTGAGCCACCTCAGCTTATTATGTTCAAACAATCCCAATCCCATAGCATGGGCAAACATCAATGTTTTAGGATCGGTACGATAACATTTCGTCAAAAAGAAATCAGCCGAGTAATCAGAAATCTTATGCTCTTCAAAAATACTCTGAAAAATATCACCCGCCAAATAAACTTGATTTCGCACAACCAAATCACACAATTCAAAAAAGCTTTCAGGAAAATCTTGGCACTCATCAACTAACATATAGTCAAAAGCATATTCAAACTCTCCTTTTTCTTTTAGCTTCTTAATTTCTGAAAGTGCATTTTTACATACACTATCAAAAGAAGTATATTTATCAATACTGCGTTAAATTAATATTTAATCGTCTGTAAATCAATAACTTATATTAAG
>OOBT01000853.1_pt1 | contig 17768 bp, 18 predicted proteins | sample 1671551 | NCBI WGS metagenome assembly OOBT01 (sample SAMN06348168, study PRJEB24527) | human gut metagenome | reverse complement strand
TCCAGTTTGTCAAGCTGAACACAAAAATCGAACACCGAAAAACTGACCGTTGACCCGCGCCGTGTGCGTACAGTCAGCGGTCTTTTTTATCCCCAAAATCAAAAAAGTCTATCGCAATGACAAAAGAGAAAGCCATTTTCTCCGTCCAGTGATATTGTGCATTGATTTGAGGGAGACTTTTTGAGAAAACAGGTCGATCGTTGCAGTTCAAAGGAAGTGAGCTGTTTGCCATACTTCAGAATTCTCTTTTCCGAGTCTCCTATCTGCCCTATTTGAAACTGCAACGACTGTTTGCTGTAATTCATCTCTCACCTCCGTGTAATAGGATATCTGAAAAGGTAGACCTTTTCGGCGTTATCAACAGGCAGACAATCGGGATATGATTTTGTGTCCGAAAAAGTTGTTTTGTCATTTTGGGATATGTCCGAAAAAGGCATTAGCTTTTGAAACGGAAAAGGAGATGAAAACAAGTTGAAAAAGACATACGGCTATGCCCGTGTATCTACGAGAGAACAACATCTGGATCGGCAACTCAAGGCCCTCATGGATGCCGGCGTGGAGGAGCGGGATATCATTACGGACAAGGTAAGCGGCAAGGATTTGGAGCGTGAGGGGTACCAGTCGCTGAAGAATCACTTTCTCCGCGACGGAGATACCCTGATTGTTAAATCACTGGATCGACTCAGTCGGAGAAAGATTGACATCAAGAAAGAGCTGGAATACTTCCGGGAGCACCACATTCGGATCAAAATCCTTGACATCCCGACTACCATGGTGGAGCTTCCTGATGAGCAGGACTGGATTTTTGAGATGATAAACAACATTCTGATTGAAGTGCTTGCGAGTATTGCTGAACAGGAGCGTATCACAACAAAGCGGCGACAGTCTGAAGGGATCGCCATTGCAAAAGAGGCGGGGAAGCATTTGGGGCGCCCAATGATAGACTTTCCGCCAAACTGGAATCAATTCTATTCAGACTGGAAGGCCGGTACGATTACGGCAGTTGCCGCAATGCGCCAGCTCGGCCTAAAGAGGAGCACATTTTACAGATTAGTGAAGCAGCAGGAGGAAAAACATGAAACTGAAAAATAAACTGTTATTAGGCGGCCTCACAGCCGTTCTTCTCGCAGTCATGTCGTTTTCTGCATGGAAGATATGGGTGATTAGATCCGAGTATCACACCGGTGAAGCTGCTTACGAGGATATCAGTCACATGATTTCGCTTCCCCAGAAAACTGCCGAACCACAGCCACCTGTTATTAACAAACCAGCCGGGGCAGAAACACTTCCTGATGAGGACGACACGGTTTGGCCTGAGGTGGATTTTGCTGCACTGCGTGAGATCAACCCTGATATCGTTGCATGGATCTACATTGAAGGAACGAAGGTCAACTATCCGATTGTACAGGGAGAGGATAACAGCTATTATTTGAAGCACCTGTTCAGCGGCGAGTGGAATGGATCCGGCTGTATATTCCTGGATTTCCGAAACGACGCAAGTTTTGCCGACCGGCACTCCATAATTTACGGACATCATATGAAGAACGGCACAATGTTTACAGACCTTGATAAATATAAAAAGCAGGAATTCTTTGATGAGCATCCGGTCGCACTGCTGATAACACCGGACAAAAACTATAAAGTGGAGTTCTTCGCGGGGTATGTTGCCGCGCCACGGGACGATGCGTGGGAAATTGGTTTTACGGAAGCGGAATTTGAAGTCTGGCTTCAGAATGCGGCTGACCGTTCCTGCTTCACCAGCGAGATTGCACCGATTGCCTCTGATCGTATTCTGACGCTCTCTACCTGTAGCTATGAGTTTGATGATGCCCGTTTTGTGCTGGTAGGAGCGCTTCGATAAAAAACGCTTGTGCCGGAGAAGACACCACTGTATGGCAGAGCAACATCTGAGAAAAAATATCGAAGCAATCAGCTCAAGCCGTAATAAACTCAAAAACCTCTTGAAAATGTGCCATCTTTTTCATATAATAAAACTGTCACTTCTGTTTGGAGAGGAAGAAATGTGCGTTTTAAAAGCGTATCCGCACAGCGTCTGACTTAAAATTGCCGTGTAGAAGCAGCCACGGAAAACGCGGAGAAACAAGATCAGACGCGGAGGCGGTTCCAGATGGAGAGGCGCTTGCGTATCTCAGCACATATTCCATTGCAACCCCTGTCAAGAATCTCCGCGGCGAAAGAGAAGAGTTGCGCAAAAGGGCTTTTTGACGAAAAGTATAACAATAATCCAAAGTATTCGTTGATAGAAGGGAGGCTGCTGCCATGTTTATCATTTATCTTATCCGGTTTAGCTTTGTGCGAATGCAATATTGGTGTAGCCTCCTCAGTAGGAGTTGTCAAAACCAAATTAGGATTAGCGGCGCATAAGCTAGACCGAGAGGTCTGCTTGTGCGATTTTCTTTTTTAGGGCATGAAGTGAATTGGGAAATTTAGATCTTTCGTCATAACGGAAAAACACGAACCTTTTTACGATGGTTCTTTGTTTACCAATTGAGATCAGGCAGTGCGAAGGAGGCAGGAGATGTAGGCGGTATCATAACATGAGATGCCTATAGAAAAGACGGCGGTGTATTCAGGGTGCTTATCCTTGTCCATTTATTGTTTTCAGAAAACAATAACGACGGGCGCATAGGACGGCACTTTAGAGAATCTCCTCTGTATCAATAAAGAAGGCGGCAAGAGCCCTCCTGCTCCGTTCAAGCCTGTGTTTTCTCGCTCCTTTGAGATAATGAGAATGTGCGGCCGTACAGGATAGAGCAAGGAGGGTTTTTAATGAAAATTGCTATCGGAATGATTGTGCGGAATCTTATATCTGCGCATCCGCTGACAGAATTTCTGGATAATGCCGAGAAGTATGACCACCCGATTGAACGCGTGATTGTCGTATACTCTCATGAGGCTGATCCGGAGGCGATTCAAGAATTGCAGCGCAAGGCGAAGGTTTCTCTGATCCGGCTTCAGAACTATGAAAGAGCGCATATGATTTTGAAGCAGCTCGGCGTCCGATTCTCATCCATTCAGCAGCTTTTGTTCTGCCCGTTGATTGATACGCACGGACTGATTCCTTATGGCTTTAATCGGAACCAGGTGTTGATGGAAGCGCTGTTCACAGGCGTGGACTATCTGATTTTTGTGGACTCGGATGTGCAGCCTAGCGTGTTACATCGAACACCTGACGGAGAGGTTGGGTTTGAAGAGGTCGACTTTATCGGAGCGCATCTATACGGGATGTCTCTGGGGGCGACCATCACCAGCAGTGATTACAGCGGATACAACATCCTGCCTCCGGCTTCCTTTGAGGGAATGGCAGACCTGCTATGGGGCCTCCACAAGGAGGATATGGCGGAGTTTTGGCAGAGCAGCGAGGTTCGCGGCGGGCTTATTGTACAGGAAGCAGGGACACCTGAGCTGCAGCCCACCACAAAGGTTCTGGGTGGAAACATGGGCATCCGCATGAGCGCATTGACGACACTGCCGCCGTTTTTCTCGCCTTACTATTTTTACAATAAGACTCCGCTCCTCGCCAGAGGTGAGGATACGCTCGTGGGACTGGCGGCATCCCGAAGCCAGATCAAATGTCTGGATATCCAAACGCCTATCTTCCATGATACTTATGGGGATTACCCCAAGATTCCGGATCTCAAAAATGACAGCAGTGTTCGGGACAGGCTCTACTATGCCTGTACGGGCTGGATCGGCCGCAATGTGTTTCTCCGCTGGAAGACGGGGCATGCGCCCACGGAGTTTTTCGAGAGAGGCCGGAGACTGTCGGATGGAGCGAAAGCACTGTACCGCTATACAAACGACAGGCGCTTCTTATATCTTCCGGATATCCAGTCCGCAGCGGAAGCGTGGCTGCCGGATATGGTGAAACAGCATCAAAAGACGAAGGAGGCATGGACCGAGTTAACAGAAAGGTGGTTTAGACGATGAAAGTATTGCTGATCAATCATTTCCCGCTAGAAGGATCGGGTAGCGGCACCTACACCAAAAATATTGCGCTGCATCTGCGCAAGCGTGGGCATGAGGTTGCGGTCATTTTTCCTGAAAACCAGCCGTTCCCTGTGCTGCCCGGGATCCAAATGCACCCGGTGATGTTTTCAAAGGATAAAGTGCAGAGAGATGAGCTCCCCTTTAATTTTCCTTGCTTCACCACACATCCCCAAAGCCGGACTACATTTGCGGACTTAGGTGTCGGGCAGCTTACACGGTATCTTACAGCCTTCTCTGCTGCCTTGAGACAGGCATTGCAAGAGTTTCACCCAGATATCATTCATGCACAGCACGCATGGTGTCTCTCTTGGCTGGCTTCCCTGTGTAACCTTCCTCTGGTCATAACCATACATGGGACGGAGCTGATGGGCTGCAAAAAGTGGCCTGCCTTTCAGAGCTTTGCCGAAGAGGCCGTTGAGGGAAGTATAAAAGTACTGGCCATCTCCGCAGACAATCGGGACCTTGCTATTGAGCAGCTTCCTATGGCGACGGATAAGCTTCTGCTGCTGCCCAACGGCTACAATGAGGATATTTTCTATCGGGAAGATGTGGATAAAGACGCTCTTTTTTCCTCGCTTGGTCTTCCCTACCGCGGAGAGTACATTGTCTTATTTGTCGGGAAGCTGGCGGCATTTAAGGGCGTGGATATGCTGCTGCGTACGGCGCGCCGCTATGAGTGGCTGGCGGATCGGGAGTTCATCACACTGATTGCCGGCGACGGCGAGGAACGGGAGCGATTATCAGAGCTGCACAAGCAGCTTGGTCTGAGGAACACCTTCTTCCTTGGCAACCAGAAGCAGGACGAGCTGCGGCGGCTCTACAACGCGGCGGATGTTTTTGTAATGCCCTCCCGCCGTGAGCCATTCGGCCTTGTTGCCTTGGAGGCGATGGCCTGCGGACTGCCTGTTGTCGGCTCCAATGAAGGCGGTCTGCCGGAGTTTATTAACAGTCAAGTGGGAACATTGGTCTCTCCGGAGGACGAGGAATCTTTCTGCGCTGCGATTTTGAATGAACTGACGAGACATCATACAGAGCCGGAGCGGCGTGACATCATCGCACACTATGCCAGCAGCAATTTTGCGCAGGCACAGTTCGTGGCAAAGCTGGAGCAGGTCTACCAACGCGCTGTAAGAGATTTTTCGAGCTAAGGAGGGCGAGCCGTATGAGGAAAACCATGATAATCCCCACCTACTGGTGCCGCAAAACAGGCGACCCTTGGCAGGAGGGCGATGCCGTCTATGACCATCCCACTCCGGTGGATCAGGAGGGAACGCTGGAGCGCACCTTAGTCAGCATGAAGCAGTTCAGTGAAAAAGACTTCAAGCTGGTGATTCTGATTTGTCCTACCACCCCGGAGGTAGAGGCGGCGGCCTATGAGCAGGTGCTCCGTATCGTGGGCCGGGCGCAGCTGAATGCGGAGACATACCTGTTCACTGCGGGAGATTTGCGTGAGATAACTGAAATCTTGAGAAAAGCCGGACTGAACGATCGGGGCGTCCAGCTCCTGTCCATGTTCGGATACTCAAACGTGCGCAACGTCTGCCTGCTGGCCGCCTCCATCCTGACGGCGGATGCTGCTTTGCTCATCGACGATGACGAGGTCTTCGAGCTGCCGGACTTTGTGCCGCGCTCACTGGAATTTCTGGGCAGAAGAGTTTACGGAGACATCGTGCACGGAGTTGCCGGCTACTATCTCAACAGCAAAGGGCAGTATTATGACGATGTAAGACCGGAGCCGTGGATGACCTATTGGGACCGCTTCGGCTGCAAGGCGCGCGCCTTTGACCAGATCATCGGCAGCGGACCGCGGCTCAAGCGCACACCCTTTGCCTTCGGCGGAGCCATGATCCTGCACAGAGAGCTTTTCGAGTGTGTACCCTTTGATCCCCTTGTAACCCGGGGTGAGGATGTGGATTATCTTATAAACAGTCGGATCTTCGGCTTCAGCTTCTTTCTGGATAATACCTTGTCCATCAAGCATCTGCCGCAGCCTAAGTCCCACCCCCAATGGAAGCGTCTGCGGGAGGATATTTACCGTTTTGTATATCAGCGCGCCAAAATGCAGTCTCAGCACAAAACTGGGAATCTTGTCCATGTCAGTCCGGAGGACTTTGACCCCTATCCCGGGGAATTTCTCAAGCCGGATCTGGACGAGAAGATCTATCGAAGCAGCATGATGCTCTCATCGCAATATCTTGCAAATAACAATCCTGATGCCGCTATGGAAGCCATGCGGAACATCTATATTGCCAAGCACAATGCCCCGCCCGCCTTTGACGCCTTCCGAGCCTATCTGGACACCCAAGCACAATGGGAAAAGCTCATCCGTCTTGTACGGCAGGAGCGATACGCCGTCCGCGCCGTGCTGGAGCGGCACAATATTTCCGCACCAGAGATTCATCTCGACAAGGAGCACCGCCGAAGGCTCACCCGGGAGGAGCTTCTGGCTGTATTGGCGAAGCTGCCGATATTTTCTGTTTTTACTGAGCAAGAGCATGCGGTTTTCTTTGATTACTGCCATGTAAAAACCTACTACGAGCATGAGACCGTATTCACCAGCGGCGACTACAATGAGGAGGTCTGTCTTGTTCTCAAGGGCAAGCTGCGGCTTGTTGCCAACCGGGAAGCAAACAGCCGCTCCGCGCCGCTGGAGATTGCGTATCTCACGCCGGGCAGCTTTCTGGGAGAAAATTGCCTTTCCCACAGTGTATTCCGCCTCAGCGGGACGGCGGCAGAGTTCACTGAGCTGCTGTGCATCTCCAGAGGGCGGTTGAAGGCTCTGCTGGAGGAGCATCCCGCCATCGGTGTCAAGTTGCTCCAGTGCTTCCTCGCCAGCCTGTCCGAAAAGATCATGCGTTCCAACGAGCTGCGGAGGGAGGCGGCAGCGTATGACCATAACGCAGTCAACGAAAAATAGAAAGGAAGGTGCACCATGATGAAACGAAAGGTTTCCGCGATATGGGTGGTCGTTCTTGCGCTGATTGCCATCGCCGCATGTGCATTTGCAGCGGTGACATATTATCGCTGCGGGAAGCAGCCGGAGCCACAATTTCCGGAGAACGAGCTGCTTCGCGTTCTTGACACGGGAAGCGATGCCGAGGGAGTAGGCTTTGAGGTCATGCGCATTGGCGGTGGGAGCGTGAATCTCCGGCTCGACCTGCGCTGGAAAAACGATTCTGGAAGGACGATTGCCTACGGGCTGGCGTTTGAGCTATATCAAATGAAAGACGGTGTATGGCAAAAGGTCACGCCCGAACGGCAGGTTTATTATCCCGCCATCCAGTACAGCCTTCCCAGCGGCATGGACAATGAGCTCTCCTATGACCTGACGGCGCCGTATAGCCTGATAGCCGGGGAACGATACCGCTTGCAGACGGAGTTCCGGTACGAGGAGGGCACGGAGTATTCCGAGCCGATGACAAACTGGGTAGAGTTTGGAGTAAAAATGAATCTGCCGTATAAGGAGGCACAGCCCTCCGACCAAATCACTGTACCGGAGCTTCAGGTGAATGCTATGTCCGGGTCAATGGGTGAAACAGATGAGATCACGGCTTCCCCCTGTGCCTTCTACTGGCAGACCCCGGAACCGAATGAGGATGGAACAATGAGCTCCATCATTGGATGCGGGCCTGAGATCGGCGAAGAGACTTCTCTGCCGGAGATCACAGCAGCCAGTGCGAGCCTGGTTTCCCACCGGAGGTCCAATGAAGCCCGGTTATTTTTCGAGGTGCAGCCGGATACAGTGCGGATACAATGCGTCCCCCAAAGCGGCGGTGAGGTTGAGACAATCACAGAAATTCTTCCGTATGACGGAGGATATGCCTTCGATCTGAAAAGCGGCAGCTTTGTTTACCGTGTGATTGCAGAATGGGACGATGGCAACCGTGTGGAATATGGCTTCATCGGGAAGTGGTTGTGATTCCGCGGCAATCAGAATAAAGGACTGACTATGATAAAGATACTATTGGTAGAAGACGATAAAATTATCGTTGCGAGCTTGAGCGAATATCTGAACAGCGAAGGTTATCTTGTGCGAAGTGTATCCGGGCAGACGGCGGCCATGAAGCTGCTTGCGGAGGAAAAGGCGGATCTTGTGCTGCTGGATGTGTCTCTGGCGGAGGGCAACGGCTTCGCGGCGTGTCGGGCGATCAAGGCCGAGTTTGATGTCCCCGTTATTTTCCTTACCGCGTCCGGCGATGAGTTCAGCACCGTTACGGGCTTCGACCTGGGCGCCGACGATTACATTCCAAAGCCGTTTCGCCCACGAGAGCTTATCTCCCGCATTCGAAATGTACTCCGACTCACCGGCAGCATGGGCAAAACGGTGAAGCTCGGTGATGTGGTGGTGGACACCGAAAAGGGCACGGCGGTGAAGAACAACAGGGATCTGTTCCTCTCAGCACTGGAATACCGCCTTCTGCTGTTTTTCATCAACAATCGGGGAATCGTGCTTACCCGTGAGAGGCTTCTTGACGCCATCTGGGATGTTGCCGGCGAGTATGTCAATGACAATACGCTGACGGTGTACATCAAGCGGCTGCGGGAGAAGATTGAGGACGACCCTGCCGACCCGAAGATCATTCTGACGGTTCGCGGGACAGGATATAAGGTGGACGCATGATCAAGCTGCTGAAAAACAAAGAGGTACGAAAGGCACTGCTGTGGCAGCTGCTGCTCTCCGCAGCCGCCTGCGCCGTCTGCTTTTTCTTCGACATTCGCGCCGGGCTGACAGCCGCAGGGCTTTCTCTGCTCCTCATGCTGGTCTTCTGCATCAGCACTTACAAGAGGTATCAGAGGATTTCTTCCCTTGCGGATGATATCAATCAGGTTCTGCACGGCGACAGTTCGATCGATTTTGACAGCTATTCGGAGGGCGAGCTGAGCATCCTCCACAGTGAGATCTATAAGATGACCATACGCCTGCGTGAGCAGCAGCAAACGCTGACAAGGGAAAAGGCATATCTTGCCGATTCCATCGCGGACATCTCTCACCAGATCCGCACGCCCCTGACCTCTATCAATCTGCTGATTGGACTGCTGTCGGAGCCGAAGCTGACCGACGCGCGCAGGCAGCAGCTTATCCATGAGCTCTACGAGCTGCTCTCCCGCATCGACTGGCTGATCACCACACTTCTGAAGATCTCACGGCTGGACGCCGGCACGGTGCAGTTCAAGCAGGAGCAGGTCAGTCTGGAGGAGCTGCTCAAAAAGTCCTGTGTGACCCTGCTCATTCCCATGGAGCTGCGCGGGCAGGCGCTGCTCATCCATGCGGACGGCGCTTTCCGGGGAGATCTCTCATGGACGAGCGAGGCCATCGGCAATATTGTGAAGAACTGCATGGAACACACCCCCGAGGGCGGCAGGATTGAGATCGACGCAGCCGAAAACGCCCTGTTTTCCGAAATTATAATTAAAGACAACGGCACGGGCATTTCTCCGGAGGATCTGCCGCATATCTTTGAGCGCTTCTATAAGGGCAAGGATTCCGACGGCAAAAGCTTTGGGATCGGGCTTGCCTTATCACGCATGATTATAGCTGGGCAAGGGGGAACCGTAAAGGCAGAGAACCGCAAGCCCGTAGGAGCCATGTTCACCATCCGCTTTTATAAGGGAACCGTCTGACCGGCGGCTCCCTTTTTTACTAAGTGACGGATCCGTCACCTGAAAGTCACCGCCGTGTCACCTTGACAAAATAGAATGGGGGTGTAAAAAGCGAAAGGAGTATCCCGATATGGAGATTTTGAGAGTGGAAAACCTGACAAAGGTATATGGCAAGGGCGAGAACGAGGTGCGGGCACTGGACGGCGTTTCCTTTTCGGTGGAGAAGGGAGCGTTTGTCGCCGTGATCGGCCCCTCCGGCTCGGGCAAATCCACACTGCTTCACATCCTCGGCGGCGTAGACCGGCCTACGGGCGGCAAGGTATTTATGGACGGCAAGGATGTGTACGCGCAGGACGAGGAACAGCTTGCCATCTTCCGCCGCCGTCAGGTGGGACTGATCTATCAGTTTTACAATCTCATTCCCGTACTCAATGTCACGGAAAACATCACTCTCCCTGTCCTGATGGACGGGCAGAAGGTCAATCAAAATCGACTGGCTGAGCTGATGACCACTCTGAAGCTTACCGGCCGGGAGAACCACCTGCCGAACCAGCTCTCCGGCGGCCAGCAGCAGCGGGTGTCCATCGGCCGGGCTCTGATGAATGCGCCTGCGGTGGTGCTTGCCGACGAGCCCACCGGAAATCTTGACTCCAAAAGCAGCCGGGAGATCGTGGAGTTGCTGAAAGTTTCCAACGAAAAATACGGGCAGACCCTCCTTGTCATCACCCACGACGAGAGCATCGCCCTGCAGGCGGATCGAATCCTTTCCATTGAGGACGGGAAAATCACCAGAGACGAGGTGATCCGCAGATGAATGTTTTCAACAAGGTAACCTTAGAGAGCCTGAAGAAAAACAGGACGAGGACTGTCGTCACGATCATCGGCATTATGCTCTCGGCGGCGATGATCTGCGCGTCCACGACCCTTGTCTCCAGTATGCAGAATTTCGTGCTGCGTTGTGCGATCCACATCGACGGAGACTGGTACGGAGCGGTTTATGACGCCGCATATAAGGACTATGAGGACATCCGCGATTCCGACAGGGTTTCCTCCGCAGCCTACGCGCAGGTTCTGGGTTACGCGAAGATCGACAGCGCCAACGAGCGCAAGCCCTATCTGTATGTGCTTGGCGGCGATGTGGCCTCCGGCTATTTTAAGACAATGCCGGTGCATCTCATTTTAGGTACGCTGCCGAAGGACTCCACGGAAATTATTCTGCCGGAGCACCTGACATCAAACGGCAAGGTGAATTATAAGCTCGGCGACACCGTCACGCTTGATGTGGGTGACAGGACACTTGACGGCCGGAGGCTGGGACAGGACACGCCCGTATACACCTATGACAGCGAAACGCAGGTGGAGATTATGAGCGGCGAAAGGCTCGAAAACACCGAACCGAGAACCTATACGGTGGTCGGTATCTATGAAAGGCCTACCTTTGAGGACTATTCCGCGCCCGGGTACACAGCGCTTACGGCAGCGGACATCAACTCCGCCGATCAGGCTCCGATCCATTGTTATTTCAAGCTGCACAAGCCCGCCGGGGTGTATGACTTCATGAAGAAAATGGGCTATACGCAAGAGTATCGCTATGCCTACAATACAAAGGTCCTGCTGTATTCCGGCACGGCTCCGTTCGATTCCTTCCTTACCGCGTTTTACAGTCTTGCCGCCATCATCATCGCGCTGATCGTGTTCGGCTCTGTATCGCTCATCTATAACGCATTCTCCATTTCTGTTTCGGAGCGGACAAGGCAATTCGGCCTGCTGTCCTCGGTGGGCGCCACCAGAAAGCAGCTTCGAAGAATGGTGCTGTTTGAGGCGCTGGCGGTCAGCATTGTCGGCATCCCACTGGGCATTCTGGTGGGTATCGGCGGTATCGGCATAACGCTCCTCCTGATCGGAGATAAATTTTTCTCCATTGTCCGTGTGGCCATTCCCATGCGGCTCTGCGTTTCATGGCAGGCTGTCGTCATTGCTGCGGTCATTGCACTGGTCACGGTTCTGATCTCGGCATGGATCCCCTCAAAAAGGGCAACCAGAGTTTCCGCCGTGGAGGCGATCCGCCAGAGCATGGACATCAAGGTAAGCGGCAGACCCGTCCGAGCCTCAAAGCTCGCCTACAAGCTGTTCGGACTTCCCGGCGTCCTTGCCGGCAAGCACTATAAGCGCAACCGGAAAAAATACAGAACCACCGTCGTCAGCCTCTTTATGAGCATCGTCCTCTTTGTTTCTGCGGCGGCCTTCACCGACTACATGATGGAATCCGCCGAGGGAGGGCTGGCCTCCGATCAATTCGACCTGATCTATGCGGCAGAGTCGGACGCTTCCTCCGCCATGACGCCCGATGAGCTTCTGGATCTGCTTTTCTCCGATCATAATGTCACCGGAGGTACCTATACCAAGAAACAGTTTTTGCAGGGCGATATCTCCCGCGAATATGTCACGGCAATGTTTGCCGACCGTTTTGCCGACTTCGGCATGGAAAGTGAGGACAGAGCGCCGAAGGATTTCAGCATATCCGGTTATCTGTACTTCGTTGCGGACGCAGAATTTAACAGGCTGCTGGAAAAGTACAACCTGAAGGAAGCGGATTACTATGACCGGGACAAGCCCCTGGGCATTGCCCTGGATCGCAACATTGAGCTTGATCGCCGGCTTGAGAAGTATGTCACGCTGGACACGCTCAAGGGCGATGGGTGCGTAATCGAGGGGCTTTACTATGTAGAGATCGACGGATATTACAGAAAAGACAGCCGGATCGATGAAAACGGCAATAAGGTCGTTCTCTATCAAAACAGAGACAACGAGAACGACATCATCGAGCTGCCCTATGAGGAATCCTTTGCAAAATACACGCTGCGGTCCGAAAAAACCATTGAGGAGGCTCCGTTCTTTGTCAGCCGCAGCACACCGGTAGCCATCAATATGATCTATCCGTACAGCATGCTGGAGAGCGTGGTTCCCGAGGCGGCGCTGAATCAATTCCGCAATACAGAGTATTTCCTTACCTCGAGCGATCACACCGCGAGCTTTGAAAATCTGGCGACCATGCTGACAGAAAACGGTCTCAGCAGCCGGCAGCTCTTCGACTACGCCGCAAACGCCGAGACAAACCGGAATGTCATAACCATTATCCGGGTATTCGCCTACGGCTTTATCGTGCTGATCTCCCTGATTGCCGCGGCCAATGTGTTCAATACGATCTCCACGAATATCAGCCTGCGCCGCCGGGAGTTTGCCATGCTGAAATCGGTGGGCATGACGCAGGAGGGCTTTCGCAGGATGATGAACTACGAGTGCCTGCTGTACGGCTCCAAGGCGCTGCTTCTCGGCTTGCCGGTGTCCTGCGGCATTACATATCTCATCTACCGCGCGGTCACAACGGCCTATGAAACCTCCTTCCATCTGCCGTGGGCAGCCATCGGCATCGCCGTACTGAGCGTGTTTCTGGTCGTATTCGCCACCATGATGTATGCAATGAGCAAGGTAAAAAAAGACAACCCCATCGATGCCTTGAAAAATGAGAATTTATGACGAAAGGAGGAACTCTGCATGAAAAAGCTCCTGTTTTTCTCTGTTATCGTGATTGCTGCTGTTGCGGTTATTGCAGCGGTTGTGGCCTTTTGCATCCTTAAACATAAAAGAATCCAAGGGTCAAAAACAATGTCAGAGAACAGAGAATGAGGGTAAAAAGAAGGACGCTCCGAACGGTGTTAATCGTAATGCTTTGTCTTGCGGTAGTTGGGGGTGGTGTGTTGCTTGTCGTGAACAGTTATGTAAAAGATGTCGGTGAAGGACGGATGCTTTCCGCTGCACAGGCGGCAGAGATGGATGGCGTGGACTGTATTCTTGTGCTTGGCTGCCAGGTGCGTGATGACGGAAGCCTCAGCCATATGCTTCGAGATCGTCTGTCACGAGCGTTGGAGCTGTACGAGATGGGCGCTGCGCCGAAGCTGCTGATGAGCGGCGACCATGGCCGCAAAGAGTACGATGAGGTGGGAGCCATGAAGCAATATGCCGTGGAGCATGGTGTACCATCCGAAGACGTTTTTATGGACCACGCTGGCTTTTCTACTTATGAGACCGTATACCGTGCCAAAGAAATCTTTAAGGCGGATAAGGTAATCATCGTAACGCAGGAGTATCACCTGTATCGTGCGCTGTATATAGCCGACCGACTTGGAATAGACGCATATGGAGTTCCCTCCGACTACCACATATACGCCGGTCAGTCCAGACGGGAATTTCGGGAGATTCTCGCAAGGTGTAAGGATTTTGTCTTATGTATCTTCCAGCCGGAGCCGACCTACTTGGGAGATGTCATTCCGGTCAGCGGCAACGGGGATCTGACCAATGACAGATAATGTATGCGGTGCGGGTGTGCACGCGCACCGCAGCAGCCGAAAAAATAATGATTTTGGGGAGGTATAAAATGTACAGCAATGACGCAATCACACACGGAAAAATCAAATGGAGATCCCTGCTGATCTGCTGGCTGATCATTCTCGGCGGATACCTTTTGATCCGTATGGTCTTTCTTGTATTCGGGCTGCAGCTGCACCTGACCGCTCAGGGCATCTGCCTTGCGCTGCTGCCATATTGTTTCGGGGCGCTGTTTCTGTGGAAGCGCTGCAAGGAGCGTAAGCCACTGTTTTATGCGCTTGGCATCCTTCTCCCGGCTGTTGTCGAGAAACTGGCGCTGTATTTCCTTGGGGCGTATCTATGCGGGGTCAGTCCATCCCGTGTCACGGCGGTCATGGAGGCAATTGGAACAGCCGAACCGTATACGGTGCTCTTTACACGGATGCCAATGCGGTATGCAGTCAATCTGCTGTTCTTTAACTGGATATACATTCTTTGCGGCATCGCCTTCTCTGCACTCAGCTTTTTGGGCTTGTTCCTCCTGCAAAAGCGGACGGAGGATGAATTATAAGCAAGATGTAGGGGCGGCAGAATGTTGTCCTGTGTCTGATTGCCTTTCCTGTAATCAATACTACTTGCAGGCTTAGCTGCGGCTTGATGATCGCCACTATTTGTAATAACTTCGTTTCCTCCTTCGTCTGGGGCGTATGTTTCTCTAAAGTTCAATCTTTCAAAGGCGAGAACGGATGCAAGGTGCTTATTTCCGTAATCAGCATTGCTCTGCAGACCCTGAATATATTGCTTTAAGCATGAGATAGCCGCCCGACAGCGAAAACTGCCGAGCGGCAGTCTTGCAATATGGAGGGATACGTAGTCAACTCTAATTTTTTTAACTAACACTCCCTTTGTTTGTTGAATGGGATTTACAATTCCGGGCTTGCTTAGTGAAGGCATAATATGCTATACTGTGCTACATAAGAGAGGTGGAGCAAATGACCTTTGCAGATGCGATTCTGAAACTGCGCAGTGAACGGAGGCTGTCCCAAGCTCAGCTTGCCAAAGAATTGGGTGTCAGCTATACCTCCGTAAACCGATGGGAAAACGGAAGGTCACTTCCGACAAAAATGATGCTTCTCGTGATCCGCAGATACTGCGAAGAGCATCATTTGGAATTCTCTTGTGAAGAGGTTGGCCGCCTGTCGTAAAAGAAATGATGCTCAAATACAGGCATAATGCTGATGCGGAATGTCAAGTACGGTGAAAAGCCGAACATGTATCTGAACTGCCACAATGCTACCAACCAAATATCATAACGAAAGGTCTGATAAAACCAATGAACCAAAAAGAACTCAACGAGCTGCGGCGCCGCTGGAAGCCGGATAAAAATGCCATCAACCGTATCTACGGCTGCTTTGTCAATAGCAATAAGGAGATTATAACCGATTTGGACGAGTCGCTTGGCATGGTGACGCAGGAGGAAGCTGAAAAATACCTCAGCCTGCTGAAAAAGACACTGTCAGGAGCACTCGGGAAAAACCTGATCGATATTGTGTTTTCCACCCAGCAGGTCATGACGGGGGAAGAACACAGAATGTTGATGGAACTGCGCACATCCGGTGCGAAGGATGCGCGGGTGCGGCAGGCATTTTATCAGAAAGTCATTCAATCGCTGGACATGGGCGAGAGCAATTATCTGTTGCTGCTGGCAAGCGACAGCTACGATGTACCCCATCGAAATCGCGACGCCATGCGAGATGAGGAATCGGATGAGGTCTTTTCCTATATTCTGTGTGCGGTCTGCCCGGTTAAAACGGGAAAAACGGAATTGGGCTATTTCTCCGGAGATAACGAGTTTCATTGTGCCGCCAGTCAAACTGTCGTCGCGCCGGAGCTGGGCTTCCTGTTCCCGGCCTTTGATAACCGCAGCGCCAACATCTACAATGCGCTGTTTTACTCCCGAAAAGAGGGAGAACTGCATCAGGAGTTTATCGACGCAGTATTCCATACCGATTTGCCCATGTCGGCCGCAGAACAGCGGGAGGCCTTTGAATCCGCTCTTTCCGAGTCGTTGGGCAGCGCCTGCAGCCTTGAGATCGTGCAGGCAATCCACGGCCAGCTTGCCGCAATGATTGAAGCGCATCGGGAGACGAAGGATCCGGAGCCGCTGACTGTCAGCCCCTGTGAAGTGAGCAAGATTATTTTGGATTACGGTGCTTCGGAGGAACAGGCGGAGGCTTTTCAAGCTGCCTGTGGGGAACGGTTCGGCGTAGGCGCCGTTCTCAATCCGGCCAACCTGATTGATGCAAAGAAAGTAGAGCTGAAAACGGAGAAGGTGTCACTCTCCATCGACCCTGAATACAGCCATCTTGTGGAAGCGAAGGTCATCGACGGTCAAAAGGTGTTAATCGTTCCGGTAGAAGATCATTTGGAATTCAACGGGGTTGCCGTCAATGTCAATAGGGACAAAGAATAACCGACAATGCGCGCTGCGAAGCTTTGCGGTATGCCGAAGGGGGTATTTTTACGGCTCGGCGATATAGATTGGCAAGAAAACAGAAAAAGATTACGCTAACGGCGGCGGCCAAAATGCTTGGCGTTTCGCAGCCGACATTGAGTGCGTGGGAGGGTGAAAGGAAGAATCCTTCTGTGGAATCCCTGATTCAGATGTCCGAGCTTTACGGCGTGAGCGTGGACTTTCTTCTAGGCCTTCCGGAAGCTCGATATCATCGGGCAGATATGCTTCAGCCAATTCCGCCGGAAGCTCTGCCGGCTTTTCATGATACACCCGTCTTCTCAAGCCGATATGGCTGGGCAATGGTGAATGCGATAGAAGGAGAGCTTCTCTTCGCAAGCGGGATGCGTCTGTCGCTGGCAGATGCAGCCGAAGTGTATGTTCTGCCTCCGGCCTTTACAACACCCGGCGCGGCAGTATCCATGCCGTTGAGAAGGGATGAGCTTACCGGGTACGACTGCGTATGGGTAGAGCCAATCTCCATGGACGCCGCCCTGCGAGATGAGCTTCGCGGTTGGTATCATATTAAACGACGCTTTGTGGAAAACGAGGTAGGGCAACGCTTCTACTTTGATTTTTACGGCGCAAAATGGCTTGCCTTTGCAAACGGACCAGAAAATATATGAATGAGGTCCATCTTGATGCGCGAAGTGAAATCAGAATAAGAACGTCCGCCCGTTTCTGCCCTTGAGGCGTGGAGCGGGCTTTCGTTCATTTTCCGGGCTGGTCTCGTTGCACTTTTGTGACACTTTCCATGCACTTTCGCGGGGGAAGTATTTGGCGCTCTCCTGTATACTACAATCAAGGTTGAAGCCCAACCAAAACGATTAAAAAAGGAGCGTAAAATACCATGAAAAAGAAAACGATTTGGAGCCTTGTATTGGCACTGGCGTTGGTGGTATCGGCCATCGGCACGGCAACCTCCGCCTTTGCCGCCACATCCGCACCAATGGAGCCTGTTACTAAAATTGCCACCGAGAATGAGGACGCCATCTGGGAGCAGATCGAGGCGGTGGAAGAGAAGAGCGACGCCATCTTCCAGAGAAACGCAGCGCTGTGGGAAAAGCTGGACGAAATCTGCAACGCCCTGCCCGACGACTACGACTTCACAAACTTTGACGAAGCAGCGTTTATCCGCAGCGCCAACGCTCTGACGGAAGCGGAGAAGGAAACGCTTCTGGCAGATATCAAGGAGCTGAACGAGCTGGACGCCCAAATGGAGGCGCTGTATGAGAAGCTGCCCGACTGCGACAATATGCCGCTTTACGAGAAGGCGCTG
>OOBT01000851.1_pt1 | contig 17779 bp, 15 predicted proteins | sample 1671551 | NCBI WGS metagenome assembly OOBT01 (sample SAMN06348168, study PRJEB24527) | human gut metagenome | reverse complement strand
ACACTCTTTCCCTACACGACGCTCTTCCGATCTCCAGAACATCATCGCCAAGGGCGGCCTGATGAACAGCTTGAAGGATTAAAAAGGCTTCCCCCGCGGGGCTGCGCCCGCAGGCGCGTGTCGAAGCGCAACCGCCGTAGGCGGTACTTGGCGCGTAGACTGAAGCTGTCACCGAAGGTGACTGATGAGGGGCGGCGCTGCCTTTATTGCCCGTTTATGGGCAGTTGCGGAAAGCTCGCCCCTCATCCGACCTCACTACGTTCGGCCACCTTCCCCCTCAGGGGAAGGCTATATGCGAGAGGAGACACCCATGAACAAAAACATCACTCTGATCTACGGCGACTGCTCCAGCCCCGAGATCGTGACCCAGGCGGTGCGCGTCCTGGATAAGATCGCGGCCAGGCATGGCCACACCTTCACCTACACCCGCGCCTATATGGGCGGCGAGGCCATCGACAGGTTCGGCGACCCGCTCCCCGCGTCGGAGCTGGAAAAGTGCAAAAGCTCTGACAGCGTCCTGCTCGGTGCCATCGGCGGCCCCAAGTGGGAGGGTCTGCCCGGCGACCAGCGCCCCGAGAAGGGGCTGCTGCGCCTGCGCGCGGGCATGGGGCTGTACGCCAACAACCGCCCGGCCAAGATCTGGCCGCAGCTGGCTCCTGCCAGCCCCCTGAAGCCCGAGATCGTGGCACAGGGCATCGATTTCATCATCGTGCGTGAGCTGATCGGCGGCGTGTACTTCGGCAACCACGAGACCCACACCCTCGCCAGCGGCGAGAAGCAGGCCATCGACTCCATGCCCTACGCGGAGCACGAGATCGAGCGCATCGGCCGCATCGGCTTTGAGACCGCACGCAAGCGCCGCAAGAAACTGTGCTGCGTGGACAAGGCAAATGTTTTGGACACCAGCCGCCTGTGGAGAAGCGTGATGCACCGCCTGCAGGCCGAATACCCGGATGTGGAATACAGCGAGATGTTCGTGGACAACTGCGCCATGCAGATCGTCAAGAACCCCGCCCAGTTCGATGTCATCGTCACCGAGAACATGTTCGGTGACATCCTGTCGGACGAGGCTTCCATGATCACCGGCTCCATCGGCATGATCCCGTCCTCCTCTCTGGGCGACGGCACCCGCGGCCTGTATGAGCCCATCCACGGCTCGGCCCCCGATATTGCGGGCAAGGACATCGTGAACCCCACCGCCTGCATCCTGTCTGCCGCCATGATGCTGCGCTACTCCTTCGGCATGGCCGAGGAGGCCGATGCCATTGAGACCGCCGTGAACAAGGTTCTGGACAAGGGCCTGCGCACCGCCGACAACATGAGCGAGGGCTGCATCTGCCTTGGCTGCACCGCCATGGGCGATGCCATTCTGGCCGAGATCTGAAAAAGACGAACCCTCTCAGTCACCTTCGGTGACAGCTCCCCCGAAGGGGGAGCTTTATCGGTGCTTTCCGTCAGATGCAAAAAGCTCTCCCTTTCGGGAGAGCTGGCAAAGCCATCAGGCTTTGACTGAGAGGGTTTCATACAACACAAAAGGAGCGGCTCCGCAAGGAGCCGCCCCTTTTGTGTTATGTGTGCAATCAAATTTACTTGGTGCCGTAGATGCGGTCGCCTGCGTCGCCCAGACCGGGAACGATATAGCCGTTCTCGTTCAGGTGGTCATCCTCTGCACCGAGGTAGATGTCCACATCAGGGTGTGCCTCGTGCAGGGCCTTGATGCCTTCGGGAGCGGCGATCAGGCCGATGAACTTGATGCGCTTTGCGCCATGCTTCTTGATCTGGGTGATGGCATCAATGGCGCTGCCGCCGGTAGCCAGCATCGGGTCCAGAACCAGAACATCGCGCTCTGCGATATCCTGCGGCAGCTTGCAGAAGTACTCCACAGGCTGCAGGGTCTCCTCGTCGCGGTACAGGCCGATGAAGCCCACCTTTGCAGCGGGCAGCAGGGTCAGCATACCGTCCAGCATACCCATGCCTGCGCGCAGGATGGGCACCAGAGCCAGCTTGCGGCCAGCCAGCACCTTGGTCTTTGCCATGGTGATGGGTGTTTCGATCTCCACCTCTTCCAGAGGCAGGTCACGGGTCGCTTCGTAGCACAGCAGGGTCGCGATCTCGCCAACAAGGTCACGGAACTCCTTGGTGCCGGTCTGCTTGTTGCGCAGAATGCTCAGCTTGTGCTGCAGCAGCGGATGCTCAACGATCATCGGGGTCATAAAAACACGCTCCTTATTTTAAATAGATAACTCTATCGGGTCCAAGATTACGATTTAAAACAGCTCCGCATACGCTTCGCCATTGTCAGTGGAAATTTTATTTTTATATTTTGAGCATTCAAAAAATCTGCGGATTTTTTGAATGCTCTTTTTCACAGGAAGGGTCGTAACGAAAAGATTCATCTTCCCTTATGGCCTTTTTCGTGAAAATGCGTTTGGAGCGGCCCTGCGGTTGCGCAGCAATGAAAGCCCCAGTGGGTCTTTCAAGCAGGCGAGCGATCTGCGATAGCAGATGGAAGGGCTTTGCCCTGACAAGCGTCGGGGCCGCGACAAACGCGAAATCCAAAAAATATTTTTCCTTAGAATCAGCGGTTCTCCAGTGCGGTCAGCTTGTCGATGCGGCGCTGATGGCGGCCGCCTTCAAACTCGGTGTTCAGGAAGAGATCCACCAGCTGGCAGGCCAAGCCTGCACCCACGACGCGGCCGCCCATACACAGGGCGTTGGCATCGTTGTGGCGGCGGGTATACTCGCAGCTGAAGCTGTCAGAGCAGCAGCAGGCACGAATGCCCTTGATCTTGTTTGCTGCCATGCTGATGCCCACGCCGGTGCCGCAGAACAGCAGTGCCTTGCTGCACTCGCCGCTCACAACTGCATCACAGGCGGGCACGGCCATATCGGGGTAATCCACGCTGTCGGTGCTATGGGTGCCAAAATCGATGTATTCCAGCCCCAGCTCCTTCAGATGCGCCTTGACAGCTTCTTTCAGTTCAAATCCGCCGTGGTCAGCGGCCAGTGCAATGGGTTTTGCCATGGAAATGTTCCTTTCTCTCAGTCACGCAGGGTTTTATGCCTGCTCCTTGTTTTGGGCGGCATTGGCTGCAGCTTCTGCTGCAAGGCGCTCTGCGCGCTCCCGCTCGGCCTGACTCAGGCGGTGGTAGTCCGGCAGCAGAGCCTCCGGCAGCACAGCCTTTCCGGCTTCGGCCATCTGCTTTGCCACAAGGGCCACTGCAGCAGCACGCCCGCCGCGCAGGGCCGCAGGTGCCTGCAGCACGCCCGGCACACTGCCGTATTTATTATAGCACAGAGATGCGCCATCACCAACAAAAAACAGGGGCTTTTTGCAATTTTCTACAAAATCGGCCAGATCTGCCACCGCCCGGGCATCGTCTTCCAGCAGGCGGCTGTGGGTGGCAAGGTCGAACGCGGCACTGTATACCTGCGCACGGCGGGCATCCAGTGCGCACAGCACGGTGCCCTCGCCCGTGTGGGCTGCGGCCAGTGCTTCCAGCGTGGAGACCGGTGCGCACAGCGTTTCCCGCGGGAAGGCCAGACCCTTGACCGCCGCCAGACCGATGCGCAGCCCGGTAAAACTGCCGGGGCCTGCGTTGACACCGTACAAGTCAATGTCTGCACAGGTCATGCCGCACATCTTCAGGCAGGTGTCGATCATGGGCATCAGCGTTTCGCTGTGGGTCATGCCTGCGTCCAGATACACCTCGTACAGCAGGCGGTCATCCTGCAAAAGAGCCACACCAGCCGTTTTGCCCGCTGTATCCACAGCTAAGATGTTCATAGCGTTACCCCCTCAATGGTGATCCTGCGGGTATTTTCGTCCACGCGCTGGATATCCACCCGGATGGGGTTTTCCAGTGCCAGCAGGTCTGCAAAGTTCTCGCTCCACTCTGCTGCCACAATGGCCCCCTGATCCAAATAATCGTAAAAGCCTGCAGCACACAGGTCGTTCTCAGTGGAAATACGGTACAGGTCAAAGTGCGCCAGCGGCTTTGGGCCGCGGTAGTAGTTCACAATGGCAAAGGTTGGGCTGGACACCGGGTCGGTGCAGCCAAGGCCCTCGGCAAGGCCCTCGGTAAAAGCGGTCTTGCCCGCGCCCAGCCCGCCGGTGAACGCAACCAGCGAACCCGGTACCAGCACTGCGGCCATACGGGCACCCAGCGCCACCGTCTCGGCGCGGGAGTGGGTGATATATTCTGACATGAAGCTTACCTCATTTTATAAAGCAAAAGGGACGGCAGAATGCTCTGCCGTCCTTTAGTATAATATACTTTGTGCAAAAGTGCAATGCCGTGTGTTGCTTACGCCGCCGCATCCACATCCGCTGCCGTGTAGGGGTTGGGCAGTGCAGCGCTTCGGTCTCCGCTGAGCATCGCATAGGATGCCGCCGCATGGGACCGTCTGCCGCCCTGCTCGTTGTACCAGATGATATCATCGGTGCCGTAGATGCTCTTGGCATAGTCCACGGCCTGTTCCAGCGTTTCGCCCTCGATCATCCGGTTTACAGCGGCCCACAGCATACTGCGGGAATACACCGAGTAGACATTGTTCACATAGCCCATCACCGCCTTGGCACCGCCTGCCAGCAGGCCGTCTGCCATAGAGGTGTCCACATGGCCGTTCTTGCCGTAGAACTCGCAGGTCTCGCTGAGCACGATGCCATTGCCGCGGTAGGCACTGCGGAAGAAATCGCCGTTGACGGCATACATACCGTTCACCTTGACCACGCGGTGGGCCAGCAGGTCAAAGCCATAGCGCAGATCGCTCCAGAAATCCGATCTCTCGGTCAGCAGGATCAGCGGTTCCGTGGCGGTCTTTTTGAACAGCCAGCCGTATTCATAGGTGTAGTACGCGCCGTGGGTGCTCAGGATGCACAGGTCGTAACGGCCCATCCTGCGCAGGTCGGATACGGTAACGGTGGTATCCAGATCCGTCTGCAGGCCCACCGAATCCCAATAGGTCTGCATGTAGGCATAATACGGGTAGCGGGTGCTGTTGATCGTGTTGTCAAACGCATAATAGATCGCCGCCGTGCCCACCCGCTTGTTCTCTGCCAGCTCCTGCAGCTGGCTCTCGTCCAGCTCCGGCAGGGCTGCGGTGTTCTCCTCCTCCGGGTCAGTAAGCAAGATGCCGCCCAGCGCGCCGCAGCTGTAGGTAAAGCTGATCATGCCATTTTCGGCATCGGTGTAGACAGACCCCTGCTTTACAAGGCCCTGTGCGGTCAGCGCATCCAGCTGCTGCAAAGCAGCATCTGTGCGCTCGTCCTCGGTCATCTGTGCATAGTCGCTGCCTCCGGTCAGTGCGGTCACAGCAACATCTGCCTGCTGCATCTCGCGCACATCTGTGGCCGAAAGGCTCTGCTGCACAGCCGCCTGTTCTTCCGGCTGCTGTGCAAAAGCCGCTGTGGGCAGCGCTGTGAGCGCGAAAGCCAGAGCGCACAGTGCACACCCAAAACGGCGGAGCATATCGTGTTCCATTCCCATTTCCTCCGGGCATATCTGCCGCCCAATGCGGCACGCCGCCCTTTTCCAGCAGGCATCTTCCTGCCATTTTCTTTGCGCGGCAGGCGCTCTGCAAAGGAGCTTTCTGCTGCACCTTCATTGTAGATGGTGCGGTCTGCTTTGTCAAGCATTCGTGCGGATTTTGCAAAGCTGTCACACCCGGTGGATTGCAAACGGTGTGCAGGCTGTGTATAATAGGATAAACTGGGTTGGTATTGCCCGCTGCAGCGGCAAAACCCGGTGTGCATCTGGGAACGAAAGGTGGTGCTTTCTTGGAAAGCATTCGACAATATTTTAAACGAACGGATAAGATCTATCTGCTGCTGTGCATCTTCAGCAGCACCATGGCGGTGGTGGCTCTTGCCTCCTGGGCCGCAAAGCAGGGCAGCGGCTTTGCCACGGACGAGATCACTGGTGCCATTACCGGCATCGGCGATTACCGCCGCGCGCTGGTGCAGGCGGCAGCAGCCGGGCTTGGCATCGTGATCGCGCTGCTGCTCTCCTGCATCGACTACCGCAGCCTTGTCAAGGTGTGGCCGGTGCATGTAGCCCTGACATGGGGTCTGGTGCTGCCCACACTGTTCATCCGCAATGTGGCCATCGGCCCGCTGACCATCGGCTTCAACGCCGGTGACACCGACAACTACTCCTGGTACAAGCTGGGCGGCTTTACCTTCCAGCCCACGGAGCTGGCAAAGATCAGCTTTATCCTTACCTTTGCCATGCACCTGAACAATGTGCGCAGCCGCATCAACGAGCCAAAGGAGCTGGTAAAGCTTCTGCTGCATCTGGCCGTGCCCATCCTTATCATCCACATTCAGGGCGACGACGGCACCGCCATCATCTACGCCATCATCGGCTGCTGCATGATGTTTGCAGCGGGCTTGAGCTGGAAGTATATCATCGGTGCCATTTCGGCAGCAGCTGTGGCCGTGGCGGCGGCGTTTGCCTTTTTCAGCGATAAGATCGGCAAGGGCTACCAGTGGTATCGCATTCTGGCCGTTATCGACCCGGAGAATTCCACCGGCTGGGCACCCAACGAAGCCACTTGGAAAAACATCATCTACCAGCAGCAGCGCGGCGAGATCGCCATCGGCTCCGGCGGCATCTTCGGCAACGGCCTGTTCAGCGGCCGGTACTACAGCGTGCCCAATGCCCACAACGACTTTATTCTCAGCTGGCTGGGCAATGCCATTGGCTTTGTGGGCCTGTGCATCGTGCTGGGGGCACTGCTGGCACTGGTGATCAAGACCTTTGCCACCGGTGCGCGCAGCGAGGACCTGCTGGGCAGCTATATCTGCGCCGGCATCGGCGGTGCCCTGATGGCGCAGATCGCCGTGAATGTAGGCATGAACCTGCGGGTGCTGCCGGTCATCGGCGTTACCCTGCCCTTCTATTCTGCGGGCGGCAGCTCGGTGCTGATGCTGTATATCTGCGTGGGGCTTGTGCTGTCGGTCTATATGCACAACACAAAGAGCCTGTTCGGGTAAGGCTCTGGCGCACCGGTCTGTCTGTTCATCGTTTTCCACCTCTGTGATCCGGTTTTTTCTGATATACCAGACAAAAAATGGTTCAACTCTCTTGCAATCCGCCTGTACACATGGTAAAATTGTACAGAAGTTTGTAGTTTTATTGTGCAATAGGTGCAATAACTGTGTGGGAGAGTTTGGGGCTCTCCTGTTTTCATATTATAGGATCAATGGAGTGAATCTAAGTATGACAACTGTAACCACTGCGCCAGAAGCGGAATACTGGCTGCAGACCGGTTGGATGGAGGAGCCCGGCGCAGAGCTTGGCATCCGCAAGCCGGTCACGGTCGACCGTAAGACGAATCTTCATGAGCACCGCGCCTACTGGTGTGTGCGCCGCGCACAGGATATCTTCTTTTCTCTGCTGGCGCTGATGGTGCTTTCGCCGCTGATGCTCCTTACCTGCATTGCAGTCTGGATCGACAGCCCGGGTGCAAGCCCGGTGTTCAGCCAGCTGCGGGTGGGCCGCAACGGCAAGCTGTTCCGGCTGTACAAGTTCCGTTCCATGTGCCCGAACGCTGAGAGCAAGCTCAACGATCTGCTGCAGGACAACGAGATGGACGGCCCGGTGTTCAAGATGAAGGACGATCCCCGCATCACCCGGGTGGGCCATTTCATCCGCAAGACCAGCATCGACGAGCTGCCTCAGCTGGTGAACATCCTCATGGGCGATATGAGCATCGTGGGCCCGCGCCCGGCTCTGCCCCGCGAGGTGGCCCAGTACACCCCTTATGAATGGCAGCGACTGTACGTGACGCCGGGCCTGAGCTGCTACTGGCAGATCGCGCCGCACCGCAACCAGCTGAGCTTTGACGAATGGATGGCACTGGATGTGAAGTACGTCAAGGAACGCAGCTTTCTGGTAGACTGGAAGATCATCTTTGCAACCTTCCGTGCGGTGCTGTTCGGCCACGGAGAATAACATCGTATCGCAAAAAATCCCCGCTGTGCAGCTGCACAGCGGGGATTTTGTTGTTTGTGGGGGACGATAAACTCCTTCCGTCATCGCTGATGCGATGCCACCTCCCTCTCAGAGGGAGGCTTTGGCGTTGCAATAAGACGGAAAAGGCTCCTCCTCCGGGGGAGCTGGCAAACCCGCAAGGGTTTGACTGAGGGAGTTTTTACTTCAGCACAGCGCCCAGATTTGCACTGGTGACCATGCGTGCGTAACGGCTCAGCCAGCCGGTTTTGATGTTGGGTTCGGGTGCAACATACTTTGCCTTGCGCTGGGCCAAGACTTCGTCGCTGACCTCCAGCGTGATGGAGGCATTGGGGATATCAATGTTGATGGTATCTCCCTCCTCGATCAGGCCAATGGGACCGCCGGAAGCAGCCTCCGGGCTGACATGGCCGATGGCTGCGCCGCGGCTTGCGCCGGAGAAGCGGCCGTCGGTGATGAGGGCCACAGTCTTGTCCAGCTTCATGCCGGCCAGAGCGGAGGTGGGGTTCAGCATCTCACGCATACCGGGGCCGCCCTTGGGGCCTTCGTAGCGGATGACCACCACATCGCCCGGGACGATCTTACCCGCGTAGATGGAAGCAATGGCCTCGTCCTCGCTGTTGAACACGCGGGCCGGGCCGGAATGCTGCTGCATCTCGGGGGCCACGGCGCTGCGCTTGACCACACAGCCGTCCGGTGCAATGTTGCCCCACAGGATCTGCAGACCGCCGGTCTGGGAGTAGGGGTTGTCGATGGGACGGATGGCCTTGTCGTTCAGGATGTGTGCGCCCTTGATGTTCTCGCCCAGTGTCTTGCCGGTAACGGTAGGCACATCCAGATCCAGCAGGCCCTTCTTGGCCAGCTCTGCCTGCACGGCAGGAATGCCGCCTGCGGCGTACAGGTCCGGCATGTGGGTGGGGCCGGCCGGTGCCAGATGGCACAGGTTCGGGGTCTTGGCGCTGATCTCATTGAACAGCTTCAGGTCGATGGGCACACCGGCCTCATAAGCGATGGCCAGCAGGTGCAGCACGGTGTTGGTGGAGCAGCCCAGAGCCATATCGCAGGTCAGAGCGTTGCGGATGGAGCGCTCGTTGATGATCTGGCGTGCGGTGATGCCCTTCTTGACCATATCCATAATGGCCATACCGGCGTGCTTTGCCAGCTGCAGACGCTTGGAGTAGACGGCAGGAATGGTGCCGTTGCCGGGCAGTGCGATGCCGATGGCCTCGCACAGGCAGTTCATGCTGTTGGCGGTGTACATGCCGGAGCAGCTGCCGCAGCTGGGGCAGCAGTTGCAGGTGCAGTCTTCCAGCTGATCCTCGGTGATCATACCGGCCTTGTAGGCACCCACAGCCTCGAACATCTTGGAAAGGCTGACCTCTTCGCCGCCGTAGGTACCGGCCAGCATGGGGCCGCCGGAGCAGACCACAGCGGGCACATCCATGCGCACCGCTGCCATCACCATGCCGGGCACGATCTTATCGCAGTTGGGCACCAGCACCAGACCGTCCAGCTGGTGGGCCATGAGCATGGTCTCCACGCTGTCGCAGATCAGCTCACGGGATGCAAGGCTGTACTTCATGCCCACATGGCCCATGGCGATGCCGTCGCACACGCCAATGGCAGGGATCAGGATGGGGGTGCCGCCTGCCATCTCAACGCCGGCCTTGACGGCATCGGCGATCTTGTCCAGATTCATATGGCCGGGCACGATCTCGCTGTAGGCGCTCACCACGCCGATCAGCGGGCGCTCCAGCTCTTCCTTGGTGTAGCCCAGTGCGTAGAACAGGCTTCGGTTCGGGGCGCGCTCCGAACCCTTGGTCACATTGTCGCTTCTCATTTCAAATCCTCTTTTCTGACACAAAACCTCTCCGTCACGGCTGCGCCGTGCCACCTCTCCCGAAGGGGAGAGGTTTTTGCGGAGGATCTATAAGGTTCTCACTTTCAACAAAAGCTCCCCCTTTCGGGGGAGCTGGCCGCCGAAAGGCGGCCTGAGAGGGTTTTCCCCTTACTTCTTCAACCAGCTCATCATGCTGCGCAGCTCTGCGCCGACCTTCTCGATGGGCAGCTCTGCTTCCATGCGGCGCTTTGCCAGGAAGTGCACCTTGCGGCCACCGTTGGGGCTCATCTCGGTCAGGAACTCGGAAGCGAAGGTGCCGTCCTGGATCTCGGTCAGAACCTTCTTCATCTCCTTGCGGGTCTCGGCGGTGATCAGGCGCTTGCCGGTGCGGTAGTCGCCGTACTCAGCGGTGTTGGAGATGGAGTAACGCATCTTGGAGAAGCCGCCCTCGTTGATCAGGTCAACGATCAGCTTCATCTCGTGGCAGGTCTCAAAGTATGCCATCTCGGGCTCGTAACCAGCTTCCACCAGCGTATCGAAACCGGCGTGGATCAGCTCGGAAACGCCGCCGCACAGCACTGCCTGCTCGCCGAACAGGTCGGTCTCGGTCTCCTCCTTGAAGGTGGTCTGCAGGATGCCTGCACGGCCAGCGCCGATGCCGGAAGCGTATGCCAGAGCAATATCCTTAGCCTTGCCGGTGTAGTCCTGCTCCACGCAGATCAGAGAGGGGCAGCCCTCACCCTCGGTGTACAGGCGGCGGACGATGTGGCCGGGGCCCTTGGGAGCGATCATGATAACGTCCACATTCTTGGGAGCAGTGATGGTCTTGAAGTGGATGTTGAAACCGTGTGCAAAGGCCAGTGCCTTGCCCTCGGTCATGTAGGGAGCCACCTGCTTGTTATAGATGTCAGCGCACAGCTCGTCGGGCACCAGCATCATGACAACGTCGCCAGCCTTGGCAGCTTCTTCCACTTCCATGACCTTGAAGTTCTCGTGAGTTGCTGCGAACTCAGAAGCCTTCTCCCAGTGAGCAGAGCCCTTGCGCAGGCCGACGACGACGTTCACGCCGCTCTCGGCCAGGTTCTCGGAATGGGCGTGGCCCTGGCTGCCGAAGCCGATGACAGCGACGGTCTTGCCGTCCAGCACGCCGAGGTTGCAGTCGGAATCGTAGTATTTCTTGATAGCCATGGTAGTTGTTCTCCTTTTTGTTTTGTGTTTATTCAGTGGCTGATTGTAAACATTTTATTTTTTCGCTCCTTGAGAGCGGAAAAGCGAAGTTTTAACCCTCTCAGTCATCTCGCTTTGCTCGATGCCAGCTCCCCCGAGGGGGGAGCTTTTATCATACCTTCTCTTTTGATGATGCATAAAACCTCGCCCTTCGGGAGAGGTGGCACGGCGCAGCCGTGACGGAGAGGGTTCGTTCTTATTTTCTTTCCGGGCAGTGGGTCCCCGGCAGAGGCAGCTGTGCTTCGCGCACCTCCTGCGGAGGCTTCTGCATATGCTGATGCATCCCGCCGCGCTCCAGTGCGGTAACGCCGGTGCGGCACTGCTCCAAAATTTTGTAATCTGTAAACATTTTCAGGAAGGCATCGATCTTATCCGGCTTGCCGATCAGCTCGAACACCATGCTGTCCGGCGAAAGGTCGATGATCTTGGCCTTGTAGATGCTGGCGATCTCCCGCAGCTCGCTGCGGTTGTGCACATCGGATGCCACCTTGAGCAGCAGCAGTTCCCGTTCCAGAGATTTTTCGCCGTCCAGCACGAACACCTGACGGGTGACCTCCAGACGCTCGGTCTGCAGGATCAGCTGCTTGAGGGCTTTCTCGTCGCTGGTGATGGTCACGGTGATGCGGCTGACTGCCGGGTCGTTGGTGGCCGAGACCGTCAGGCTGTCGATGTTGAAGCCGCGGCGGCAGAACAGGTTGGACACACGGGCCAGAACACCGCTCTGGTTGTCCACCAGCAGGCTGATGACCCTGCGCTTGTTGGATTCCATATTGCTGTGCCCTCCTTATTCCATGATGATATCGTTGATGTCGCCGCCGCCGGGGATCATGGGCAGCACCTTTTCGTCCTTATCGATGATGCACTCGATCCAAGTAGGGCCTTTCTGCTTCATTGCATCGGCAAAAGCAGCCTGAAACTCCGGCAGGTTTCTGCAGCGGTAGCCCTTCAGGCCAAAGCCCTCGGCCAGCTTGACGAAGTCCGTCTTGCGGTGGGGGTCGGTCTGGCTGTAGCGCTTTTCGTAGAAGGTGGTCTGCCACTGGCGCACCATGCCCAGCACCGAGTTGTTGAAGATCACGGTGATGATGGGCAGCTCATAGCTCACGGCGGTGCAGGCCTCGTTCAGGTTCATGTGGAAGGAGCCGTCGCCGGTAAACATGACCACCCGCTGGTCGCGGCCCAGAGCCATCTGTGCGCCGATGGCGGCACCGTAGCCAAAGCCCATGGTGCCCAGACCGCCGCTGGTGATAAAGCCGCGGCTCTTAGCGTGGCGCAGGTACTGTGCCGCCCACATCTGGTGCTGGCCCACATCGGTCACATACACGGCTTCGGGGCCGCACTGGTTGCACACCTCGCCGATCACCTGATGGGGCATCAGGCGGGTGGGGTCGGACACCGGGTGGTAATCCTGTGCCTGCCACTCACGGATCATCTTCATCCAGTCGGGATGCTTCTTTTCCTCGATCTGGGGCAGCATGGCGTTCAGCACGTAAGCGGCATCGCCCACGATGGAAAGATCGACCTCCACATTCTTGCCCAGCTCACTGGGGTCGATGTCGATCTGGATGATGGTGGCGTTCTTTGCAAAGGTCTTGGGGTTCAGGGCCACACGGTCCGAAAAGCGGGTACCCACCGCGATCAGCACGTCGCAGTCGGCCACGGCACGATTGGAGGTGTAACAGCCGTGCATACCCACCATGCCAATGTTCATCGGGTCGCCGTAGGGCACAACGCCTGCAGCCATCAGGGTGTAGGTGGCCGGGATCTCTGCCTTGTGCAGCAGATCACGCAGCGGCTGGCAGGAGGCTGCGCTGCGCACGCCGCCGCCAAAGTAGACCAGCGGTCGCTGGGCCGCATTGATAAGATCCGCTGCCCACTTGACCTGCTCTGCGTTGAAGGTGGTCACGGTGCGGATGGGCTCCGGCTTTTTGGGGGTGAACTCGCATACCGCCGCTGTCACGTCCTTGGGGATATCCACCAGCACCGGGCCCTTGCGGCCGCTCTGTGCAATACGGAAGGCAGAGCGCATGGTATCGGCCAGCTCTTCCACCCGGCGCACTGTGAAGTTGTGCTTGGTAATGGGCATCGTGATGCCCTCAATGTAGGCTTCCTGAAAGCCGTCCTTGCCAAGGCCCGCCGTGGCTACGTTGCCGGTGAAGGCCACCATGGGCACCGAGTCCATATAGGCTGTGGCAATGCCGGTGACCAGATTGGTGGCACCCGGGCCACTGGTGGCCAGCACCACACCGGTGCGGCCGGTGGCACGGGCATAACCGTCTGCCGCGTGGGCCGCGCCCTGTTCATGTGCCGTCAGCACATGGGTGATGCGGTCCGAATTTTTGTACAGCTCATCGTAAAGGTTCAGCACTGCGCCGCCGGGATAACCAAAAAGGGTGTCCACGCCCTGCTCGCAGAGGACCTCCACAAAAATCTGAGAACCATTCAACTGCATGGTGAGTTTCTCCTGTTTTCCTAACCTTTTTCCACTTTTTACACGTTCCCGGGGAGCTTCTTTTTAAAAGAAAAGGCCTTTGTCCCCTGTTATCAAGAGACAAAGACCTTGTGATCATCAAGCTCTCTGCGGTACCACTCTCGCTGGCGTGCTGTGCACACCCTCTCACGGGCTTCCAACAAAGCCCTGCACGGTAACGGCTGCAACCGGCGCTGCTTACAAGGGTTTTGCACCCGTTGGGCAGGCTGCTCCGGGATGATTTTCCGCACGAAGCACTGACTGCCTTGCACCAGACGGCAGCTCTCTGAACAGTGGGGATCGTGTGGTACTTTTTCCCATCTGCGCATTTGTTGATGTAAATTATACTATAAATCGGCCTTTTGTCAATCGACAATTTGTAACCTGAATCACCCCAAACATGAAGTTAATTGAACACCTCTTGCGCCATGGCACAATGCGCTGTATACTTCTGATATGCGCGCCTGCGCGTTTAATTTAAGACCAACTAGAGGACAGGAATATGAAATTGAGAGAATGGAATGCCCGGCTGCACGGGCTTGTTGTTTTCCGCAGCCTGCTGGACGACCCCGTTGTGGCAAAGCTTTTGGACCTGACCGACCGCATGGAAGCCGGTGCGCCCGGCTATGGCCCGGTGTGCGACGCTGTGGCCCAATTTGAAGCCGCACTGTTCGAGCACACCACCAACTGGGGCAGCTACCTCAGCGCCGCTGTGCTGGAAGCCGAGACCGTCTGCGTACGTCAGGCTGCATCGGGCACCCTTGCCCCTGCACTGCAGACCGCGCTGGACAGTGAGCTGGCTTTTCTGCAGGCTCTGTGCGGGCTGACGCTGGACGAGCTGTTCCAGACCGCCTACTCCGAGCAGAGCCAGCGCCCGGAGCTGGCTTTCCTGCCCCGGTGGGAGACCTCCGGCATCGACCTGCCTGCCGCCTACGCCCAGCGCATGAGCGAAGTGGGAAAAAAGGGCTATGGCATGTTTGCCAAGCACCATGTGTTCACGGTGGAGAACGGCCATCTGGTGCCGGTGAAATACCCGGACCCCCAGCGCCTTTCCGAGCTGCCCGGCTACGAGAAGGAGCGCGAAAAGGTCATTGCCAACACAAAGGCCCTGCTGGCCGGGATGCCCGCCAACAATGTGCTGCTGTACGGCGATGCAGGCACCGGCAAGTCCAGTGCGGTGAAAGCCATTGCCAATGAATTTGCACCTGAAGGCCTGCGGCTGGTGGAAGTGAAGAAGAACCAGCTCTACCAGATCCCGGATCTGATGGACAAGCTGGCCGCGAACCCGCTCAAATTCATCCTGTTCATCGACGACCTGAGCTTTACCGCCAACGACGACAACTTTGCCGCCCTGAAGGCCATTCTGGAAGGCAGCGTGGGCGGCAGAGCTAAGAACATTGCGGTATACGCCACCTCCAACCGCCGCCACCTTATTAAAGAAACACTGACCGACCGCACCGGCGACGACATCCACGAAGCCGATACCCGGCAGGAGCTGATGAGCCTTTCCGCCCGATTCGGCCTGACGGTCACTTTCCAGCGGCCGGAGAAGGCCCGGTTTGAGACCATTCTGGCCGAACTGGCAAAGCAGCACGGCATCGACATGCCGATGGATCAGCTGCTGGTCAAAGCCGAAGCCTTTGCCATCCGCGCCGGCGGCCGCAGCCCCCGCGTGGCAAAGCAGTTTATTGAGCAGTGCGAGGCGGGCGTGCAGAAGTAATTAGTTTGTCTTTATTTTAACATCATAGTCTCTGACAAATCTTTCACAAAATGCCGAGAAGTCGTGAATTTTTTCACCTTCTCGGCATTCTTTGTCTATTTTTTATTTATCGGTAAAAAGCCTTGCATTCTATTGAAATTCAGGCTATAATATGGCCAACATCAGCCAATTGATATATCAACTGAGCACTTCTGGAGGGCAACTATGGGCTTTTTAACGGGTAAGACCGCTATCATCACCGGCGCAGGCCGCGCCGTACTTTCCGATGGCAGCTGCGGCTCCATCGGCTATGGCATTGCCACCGCCTTTGCAAAAGAGGGCGCAAATCTGGTCATCACTGGCCGTAATGTGAAAAAACTGGAAGAGGCAAAAAACGAGCTGGAAGCCAAGTATGGCATCCGCGTTCTGCCGGTGCAGGCAGATGTGTGTGCAGGCACCGACAACGAAGCCACCGTGCAAAATGTCGTCAATCAGGCTGTGGATACCTTTGGTGGCATTCAAGTGCTGGTGAACAACGCACAGGCATCCGCTTCCGGCGTGCCGCTGGCAGAGCACACCACCGAGCAGTTTGATCTTGCCCTTTATTCCGGCCTGTACGCTACATTTTACTATATGAAGGCCTGCTATCCCTATCTGGCCAAGTCCAAGGGCAGCGTGATCAACTTTGCATCCGGTGCAGGCTTGTTTGGCAACTTTGGCCAGTGCGCCTACGCTGCCGCCAAGGAGGGCATCCGCGGCCTGTCCCGCGTGGCCGCTACCGAGTGGGGCAAGGATGGCATCAATGTCAACGTGATCTGCCCACTGGCCTGGACCGCCAAGCTGGAGCAGTTCCAGCAGGCATACCCGGATGCGTTCAAAGCCAACGTCAAGATGCCGCCCATGGGCCACTACGCCAACCCCGAGACCGAGATCGGCCGGGTATGCGTGCAGCTGGCCATGCCGGACTTCAAGTATCTGTCCGGCGAGACCCTCACGCTGGAGGGCGGCATGGGTCTGCGCCCGTAATTGCTATTCTCATTCTTCCTCATACATGCAAAAGGGGCTGTGCCAGCGGCACAGCCCCTTTTGTGTTTAGGCCTGATCATTCGCGCACGGCGATGCACTCGATCTCCAGCTTTGCGCCCTTGGGAATGGCGGCCACCTGCACGCAGCTGCGGGCAGGGAACGGCTCAGCAAAGGCCTTGGCATACACGGCATTCACAGCGGCAAAATCGTTGATATCGGCCAGAAAAATGACAGTCTTGACCACATTTGCCATGGAAAGGCCAGCCTCGGCCAGAATGGCCTTGAGGTTTGCAAGGCTCTGTGCAGCCTGCTCTTCAACCGTATCGGCCATCTTGCCGGTAGCAGGGTCTACCGGGATCTGGCCGGAAACAAACACCATATTGCCCAGATCCAGTGCCTGACTGTAAGGGCCGATGGCGGCAGGTGCGTTGGGGGTAGATACGACTTTCATCGTGATTCTCCTTCGTTTGTAGATTCATGATTTGAAACCGCCGTTGTTTCAAGCGGGCTGACTTATATTATAGCAAATCTTCAATGATACTTCCAATAGGATCCGGTATACTCTTTTGCTGCGGTCAGTGCATCCGGATGCTCAAACAGCAACGCATACTGTGCGATTTTTTCATCCGGGGTGTCGGGAGCTTCGGCATAGAACTTTCCGCTTTCGGAACCAGGGTTCTTTGCAAGGGCGGTATTGTATAAGGTAAGGTGATTGGTATCAGCCTCCCCCAACTCCCCGATTTCATGGGTGATTGCACCGTCGATCACGGTCAGCTTGCCATCAAGAAAGCTGTTTTTCCCAGCCATCCGGGACACAAAGCTATTGCTGATTCGGGACGATCCTTCTTTTTGCACATAGTTTTCCATCTGAACGTGTGCTGCACCGAACGAACCAAAATACTTTGCGGTCGGGTTTTCCTCATAGACCCTCCGGAGGTTCGCATACAGGGCATCCTCCCGATACGCCACGGCGGGGCCATCCAGCTGGAGATCCGGCTGATAGTCGTTCAGCTTGTAGCACTCCTGTCCCTGCTGCCAACCCTGAAGCACGCGTTCCAGATGGATCGCCTGATCTCCCAGCGCCAGTTCAAGCTGTTCCGGGTTTGTCTGGTACAGTTCGATCAGCTGCGGCAACAAACTGTTCTCAAAGCGCTGCTGAAACTGGCATTTCTGGGTGCTGATCAAAAGCATCTGCGTCTTTGTATCTGCCGCAGAAAAATCACAGTCTCTCAGCAAATACCGGCAGAAGGCATAGACCATCCCGATCGAATCGGTGATATCGATACCGACAATGGAGATCTTATCCCTATCCGGTCTATTCTGATTGAATTCTGACATCCACTGGAACAGCTCATAGTCCTCTTTGGATACGATAAACTGATCGTATCCGTATTCGTCGGCAAAGGACAACCGGTTCTGTACCGTTTCATTTTCGAGAAAGCCGCTTGCATAGCCGTGCTCCATCAAAAGAACACGCACGCCCTTTTTCTCTACAAGGTATTGGAACAGTGCATTGCGGAACTGCTGATATTCTGTGCAGCGAT
>OOBT01000802.1_pt1 | contig 18455 bp, 14 predicted proteins | sample 1671551 | NCBI WGS metagenome assembly OOBT01 (sample SAMN06348168, study PRJEB24527) | human gut metagenome | reverse complement strand
GCGAAATCGCTTCGGATGTCGGCTCTACCCCGCAGGCGTGGAACAGCGGCATTTTTAATATGCTGCGTAGTCTTTCCGAAACGGTGGTGCTGCCCATTGCAGCGGCCATTCTTGCCCTTGTGATGTGCCATGAGTTTATCCAGATGATTACTGAAAAGAACAATATGCACGACTTTGACACTTCTATGTTCTTCCGCTGGATTTTCAAGTCTGCCTTTGCCATCCTCATTGTCAGCAACACATGGAACATCGTCATGGGCGTGTTCGATGCGACTCAGAGCGTTGTTAACCAAAGCTCCGGCGTGATCATCGGCGAAACGTCCATCCACTTTGACCGCCTGATACCCGGACTGGAATTTCAGTTGGAAAGCATGACCATCGGCAGCTTACTTAGCCTGTGGTTCCAGACCCTTGTTGTGGGCCTGACTATGAACATCCTGTCTATCTGTATTTTCCTTGTAACCTACGGCCGCATGATTGAGATTTACGTTGTGACCGCACTGGGGCCTATCCCGCTTGCCACTATGGGCAGCAACGAGTGGCGCAGCACCGGGCAGAACTACTTGAAGTCTTTGCTGGCACTGGGTTTCCAAGCGTTCCTGATTATGATTGTCGTGGGCATTTACGCGGTGCTGATACGCAACATTTCAGGCGCGGCGGACATTGCCGGGGCCATCTGGGGCTGCATGGGCTATACTGTGCTGCTCTGCTTTTGTCTGTTCAAGACCGGCAGCATCAGCAAGTCCGTATTCGGTGCCCATTGAGAAAGGAGCGTTTGAATGGCGTATGTGACCGTTCCCAAAGATTTGACCCATGTAAAATCCAAAGTCTTATTCGGGCTGACCAAGCGGCAGCTGGTCTGCTTCGGCGGTGCGCTTTTAACGGGCGGACCGCTTTATTTTTTGGCCCGGAACTATCTTTCCAACAGCGCGGCGGCCCTGCTGATGATTTTTGCCATGCTGCCGGGGCTGCTGTTCGCTCTGTTCGAGCGGCACGGCCAGCCCCTTGAAGTGGTGATTCAGCAAATGATTCAGTGCTGCTTTATTCGTCCCAAGGAAAGGCCCTATCAGACCAACAATGCTTACGCCGCCCTTGTGCGGCAATACCAAATGGAACAGGAGGTAAAGGCCATTGTCCAGAAAAACGATACCCCGCGAAACCGAAAAGCCCAAAAAGCTCACCCGCGCCCAGAAAAAAGAAATTGATGCCGTTCTCCGCAAGTACAAGGGTGACGGCAAGCCCCGCACGGCACAGGCCACCATCCCGTATGAGGCCATCTACCCGGACGGTGTGTGCCGCATTGACCGACGCACGTTCTCCAAGTGCATTGCCTTTGAGGACATCAGCTATCAGCTGGCCCAGCCGGAAACGAGGACCGCCATCTTTGAACACCTGTGCGACCTGTACAACTATGTGGATGCCTCCATCCATGTGCAGCTTTCGTTTCTCAATCGCAAGGTTGACCCGGTGCAGTACGCAAAAAGTTTTGAGATCGCACCGCAGGGGGATGATTTTGACGACATCCGCGCCGAGTACACCGCCATCCTGCAAAAGCAGCTTGCCAGCGGAAACAACGGCATTGTCAAAACCAAGTACCTGACCTTCACCATCGAGGCAGACAATCTAAAAACCGCACGGGCGCGGCTGACCCGCATTGGTCTTGACCTGCTGGGCTATTTCAAGACCATGGGCTGCGTGGCGCACGTCATGGACGGACAGGCGCGTTTGGAGGTGCTGCACGGCATCTTCCACCCGGACGGGGAACCGTTCCGCTTTGACTGGGACTGGCTGGCGCCCTCCGGCCTGTCCTCTAAGGATTTTGTGGCCCCGTCCTCCCTCTGCTTCGGCACGGCCAAGACTTTTGGACTGGGCGGCAAATATGGAGCTGTGAGCTTTTTACAAATCCTTGCGCCGGAACTTTCGGATGAAATGCTGGCCGATTTTCTCAAAACGGAAAGCGGCATTCTCGTCAATCTCCATGTGCAGGCCATCGACCAGACCGAGGCCATCAAAACCATCAAGCGGAAGATCACAGACCTTGACGCCATGAAGATTCAGGAGCAGAAAAAGGCTGTCCGTTCCGGGTACGACATGGACATCCTGCCCAGCGACCTTGCCACTTACGGCGAGGACGCCAAAAAGCTGCTGAACAAATTGCAGACCCGGAACGAACGGCTTTTCATGCTGACCTTTCTTGTGCTGAATGTGGCCGACACCAAGCAAAAGCTGGGCAACGATGTGTTCCAAGCCGCAGGTGTGGCACAGAAGTATAACTGCTCGCTTGTCCGGCTGGACTACCAGCAGGAACAGGGCCTTGTGTCCAGCCTGCCGCTGGGCATCAACCAGATAAAGATTCAGCGCAGCCTTACCACCTCCAACGTGGCGGTGTTCGTGCCCTTTGTGACGCAGGAGCTTTTCCAGAGCGGCGCGGCCATGTACTACGGCATCAACGCAAAATCCCACAACATGATCATGCTGGACCGCAAGCAGGCCCGGTGTCCCAACGGCCTAAAGCTGGGTACGCCCGGCAGCGGCAAATCCATGAGCTGCAAGTCTGAAATCGTCAGTGTGTTTTTAACGACTGCTGACGATATTTTTATTTCAGACCCAGAAGCCGAGTATTATCCGCTGGTCAAGCGGCTGCATGGGCAGGTCATCAAACTTTCGCCCACCAGCAAGGACTATGTGAATCCTCTGGACATCAACCTGAATTATTCCGAAGATGACAGCCCGCTGGCCTTGAAGTCGGATTTTGTGCTGTCGTTCTGTGAGCTGGTCATGGGCGGTAAAACAGGTCTGGAAGCGATTGAGCGCACCGTGATAGACCGTGCCGTGAAAGCCATCTACCGCCCCTATCTGGCGAGCCCCTGCCCGGAGAATATGCCCATCCTCTCCGATTTGCACCAAGCCCTGCTCGACCAACACTTGCCGGAAGCGGACCGGGTAGCGCAGGCATTGGACCTGTATGTGTCCGGCTCGCTGAACGTGTTTAACCACAAAACGAATGTGGACATCCACAACCGGCTCGTGGCCTTTGACATCAAAGAGTTAGGAAAACAGTTAAAAAAATTGGGGATGCTCATTATCCAAGACCAGATATGGGGCCGCGTCACCCAGAACCGCAGCCAAGGCCGGGCCACATGGTATTTTGCAGACGAGTTCCACCTTTTGCTGAAAGAGGAACAGACCGCCGCGTACAGTGCCGAGATTTGGAAGCGCTTCCGCAAATGGGGCGGCGTGCCCACAGGTGCCACCCAAAATGTGAAGGACCTTCTTTCTTCCCCGGAGATTGAGAACATTCTGGAAAACAGCGACTTCATCACGCTGCTGAATCAGGCATCCGGCGACCGCAAAATCCTTTCGGAACGGCTGAACCTCTCCGCAGACCAGCAGAAGTACATCGACAATTCGGAACCGGGCGAAGGACTGCTGATTTTTGAAAACGTGGTGTTGCCGTTCTCAAACCCCATCCCGAAAAACACACAGCTCTATAAGATCATGACCACCCGGCTCAGCGAGGTGGTGGAGCTATGAGCTTAACACATTTCAGCTTGTTTTCCGGCATCGGCGGCATCGACCTTGCCGCGGAAGCAGCGGGGTTTACCTCTGTCTGTCAATGCGAGTGGGCGGCATTTCCCGCCGCTGTGCTGGCAAGCCACTGGCCGGAAGTGCCCCGTTTTCAGGACATCACCACTGTAACAAAGGAGGCTTTCTTTGAAAAAACAGGACTTCGCACCGTCACCCTCATTTCAGGTGGCTTCCCGTGCCAGCCGTTCTCCACCGCAGGGCGGCAGCGCGGCTTCCACGATGAACGCTATTTGTGGCCCGAAATGCTGCGGGTTATCCGGGAATTGCAGCCCCATTGGGTGCTTGGAGAAAATGTTGCTGGCTTCCTCCGTATGGGGCTCGACAAAACGCTCATTGACTTGGAGCAGGCAGGTTACGATGTTCGGGTTTTCGTATTACCTGCTGCTGCCGTTGGCGCGTGGCACGAACGGAAACGGGTATTCATCATCGGCTCCGCTGCTTCCCACGCCCCTTGCCAGCGACACCGGGGATGTGGGCAAGGGACTGGACATCCAGATTTCTGCAAATGGCAGCTACCGCAAAATGAACAAGGATGGCAAGGCGTGGACGGCGCGGCTTTCCCATGTGGTCTACCGGATGACCCCCACCACGCTGGAAAAGCCCTACCTCAACCCGGACTGGGTAGAGTGGCTGATGGGTTTCCCGCGCAAATGGACGGACATTCCCTTTGGGCCGAAGAACCCGCCGACATCTCGCGCCTGACCGAAGATGTGCCGAACCGCAGCAAGCGGATGAAAACACTGGGCAATGCAGTTTCGCCGCCGCAGGTATTCCCGATTCTCAAATACATTGCGGACATTGAAACGGGCCGCTGTCCGATGGGAGGTGAAGAACCTTGAAAGAATTGCAGGCAAAAGCCAAAGTCACCCAGACCATGACCCGTGACGGTCTGGTGGTGGAAAATCAAGCGGACGGCACTGTAGAGAATGTTTCCAGTCGGGAAGCGGAACAGGACTACTCCACGGATGCCGAGGGCAAGGCCGAAAAAATTCTGGAACGGGCCGAGGACATCAAGGACGGGCATAAAAATAAAAAGAAAGCGAAAAAAGCAGCAGAAGCAGCAGCCACCGCCGAAAGTGAAGATGGTCTGCACCGTTCCGCCGCCCGTCTGGAACTGACCGAAGAAGAACGGGCAGACCCGGCATTGCAGCCGTTTATTCAAAAAGCGGAAGCAAAGGCCGACAAGCTGGATGCGGCCCGCGCCGCTCTGCCGAAGAAGCGTGTCCCGGTCAAGGAAAAAGTTTACGATGCAGCCAGCGGCAAGGCAAAATCCACCCTGCGGTTTGAGCAGCAGGACAAAGGCCCGCCCAGCCTGAAACCAAACCCGGCCAGCCGCCCACTGTCGGAAGCACTGCTGTTCGCTCACGGAAAAATCCACGAGGTCGAACACGAAAATGTGGGTGTGGAGGGTGGCCACAAGGGTGAAGAACTGGTGGAGCATCAGACCGCCAAGGTCATCCGCAGCGGCATCCGGCACCACAAGATGAAGCCCTACAAGGCCGTGGAAAAGGCAGAGCGTCAGCTCATGTCTGCCAATGCAGAATACTTTTACCAGAAATCCTTGCGAGACAATCCGCAAATTGCACAGGCGGCCAGCAACCCCGTTTCCCGGATGTGGCAGAAACGGCGTATCAAACAGCAGTATGCCAAAGCTGCACGGCAGGCCGGACAAGCCGCCGCGCAGGGTGCAGCCGCCACCACAGAAAACGGTTTCCGGGTAACAAAGCTGGCGGCCGAGGGCGGCGAACGGGTAGCCGAATTTGCGGCCCGGAACTGGAAAACCATTCTGATCGTGGCGGTGTTCGGTCTGCTGGCTCTGCTCTTGATAACGGGCCTGCAGTCCTGCACCGTAATGGCGGGTACCGCTGGAACCGGCGTGACGGCATCCTCTTACTTTTCCAAGGACAAGGATATGCTGGGTGCAGAGAAAGCCTACGCCAAGCTGGAACAAAAACTGCAACGGTATCTCGACACCTACGAGGCCACCCACAACTACGATGAATACCATTTTTATCTGGACGAAATCGAGCATGACCCCTATGTGCTGATCTCGATTTTGTCCGTGCTCCATGATGGCGTTTTTACATTGGCCGAGGTGCAGGGCGAACTTGAAATGCTCTTTGAAAAGCAGTACATCCTGACCGAGACCGTGTCCATGCAGATACGTTACCGTACAAAAATGATGGTCATTATTGGCCCGTATGGTGTGCCGCAGGTTATCACCTATCAAGAACCGTATGAATACTACATCTGCACGGTCAAGCTGAAGAACAAAGATTTGTCCCATCTGCCCGTGGAAGTGCTGACCGAAGAACAGCTCAGCGCCTATTCGCTCTATATGCGCACGCTGGGTAACCGGCCGGATTTGTTTGGCAAAGCGCAATACCCCAATGCGTCCACCATCAAGCAGCCCACCTACTACGATATTCCCCCGGAAGCACTAAAGGATGATAGGTTTGCCGCCATGATGGAGGAAGCCACGAAGTACATCGGCTACCCGTATGTGTGGGGCGGCAGTTCACCCAGCACCAGCTTTGATTGCAGCGGCTACATTTCGTGGGTGCTGAATCATTCCGGCTGGAATGTGGGCCGCCAGACCGCACAGGGCCTTTACAACCTCTGTACTCCTGTTTCGACGGCGCAGGTCAAACCGGGCGACCTTGTATTTTTCAAGGGAACCTACGATACCCCCGGCGTGAGCCATTGCGGTATCTATGTGGGCAATTCCATCATGCTGCACTGCGGCGACCCGATCTCTTACACAAACCTCAACTCAAAATATTGGCAGGAACATTTTTACAGCTATGGGCGTTTACCGTGACGCCAGAAAGGATTTTGTATGGCAAAAAGACTTTCCCGCATTGAGCGCGACATTGAACGGCTCAAAGAAAAAATCAGCGAATACCAGCAGCAGTTGAAAGAACTGGAAGCTGCAAAGACAGAACAGGAAAATTTGCAGATCATTCAGCTGGTGCGCAGCATGAATATGACACCGGACGAGTTTGCGGCCTTCCTGCGCAGCGGTGCGCTGAACGCTGCGCCCACCGTTACCCCGTACCACAAACAGGAGGATGCCGCCGATGAAACCTGATTGGAACCGCCGTTTTGCAGCCGAGCTGCTGGCTATCCTGCTCTGCCTCTGCTCCTTTTCCATGCCCGCTTTCGCAAGCGGTACTGACCCTGCCCCGGAACCTCTGCCGGAGATTATCGAAGAAGAACTCACCACGGGCGGCATGGAGCCGGAGGGTGTACCCATCACGCCCAAGGGCAATGCAACACTGGTGGATGATTTTTACGGCGACAAGCAGCTTATCACTGTGACCACCAAAGCCGGGAATTATTTTTACATTCTAATTGACCGCGCCAACGAGGACAAAGAAACCTCTGTCCACTTTCTGAACCAAGTGGACGATGCCGACTTGCTGGCTCTGCTGGATGAAGAACCGCAGGAAACCGAAGTCTGCACCTGCACCGTGAAGTGCGATGTCGGGGATGTCAATGAAAACTGCCCCTTGTGTGAAAAAAGCCTGCACAACTGCACGGCCCCGGAAGCTGTGAAAACCGACACCGAAACGCCGCAGGAAAAGCCCAAGTCCAACATGGGCAGTCTGATGATCCTGCTGGTGCTGGCTCTGGCTGGCGGCGCAGCACTCTACTATTTCAAGTTCCGCAAGCCCAAGACCGATACCACCGGCCACGATGATCTGGACGAATACGATTTTGGCGAGGACGAAGATGCAGACGAGGAACCGGCTGAAATCGAGATTCATTCGGAGAACGGACAGGAGGACGAAACATGAGCGTTCAGCTGGTAATTGCCGAAAAGCCCAGCGTAGCCCGCAGCATTGCCGCCGTGATCGGGGCCGCTGAAAAGCAAAACGGCTATTGGCAGGGTGGCGGGTATCTGGTCAGCTGGTGCATCGGGCATCTGGTGTCCTTTGCCGAGGCTGGCCAGTACGACGAAAAATACTGCAAATGGCGGTATGAGGATTTGCCCATCCTGCCCCAGCCGTGGCAGTTCATTGTCCCGGACGAGAAGAAACAGCAGTTTGAAGTTCTGCGTGCCCTGCTCAACCGCCCGGATGTGGACAGTGTGACTGCCGCAACCGACGCAGGCCGGGAGGGAGAACTGATCTTCCGCTTTGTCTACCAAATGGCCGGCTGCACGAAACCCGTAAAGCGGCTCTGGATTTCCAGCATGGAGGATGCCGCCATCCGGGAGGGCTTTGCAAACCTGTGCCCGGATTCGGATTATGATGCGCTGTACCAATCGGCCCTCTGCCGTGCAAAAGCAGATTGGCTGGTGGGCATCAATGCAACGCGGCTGTTTTCGGTGCTGTACCACAAGACTCTGACCGTGGGCCGCGTACAGACACCGACATTGAAAATGCTGGTGGACCGGGATGCAAAAATCCTGCGCTTCCAGAAAGAAAAATATTACACGGTCGGTATCCAGTCCGGCAGCCTGAAAGCGGACAGTGAGCGAATTTCGGATGCAGAAGCCGCAAATTTGCTCAAAGAAAAATGCACGGGTGCAAATGCAGTCTGCGTATCCATTCGGCGTGAGAAAAAGACGGAACAGCCGCCCAAGCTCTATGACCTGACCACCTTGCAGCGGGAGGCAAACCGCCTGTTCGGTTTCACGGCCAAGCAGACCCTTGATTACGCTCAGCAGCTTTACGAAAAGAAACTGCTGACCTATCCCCGCACAGACAGCCAATATCTGACCGAGGACATGGGCCGGACGGCACAGCATCTTGTGTCTGACCTACTGGGGCTGCTGCCCTTTGCCCAAGGACTTGCGCTGACTGCGGAAGTAGGCCGGGTGCTGAACAGCAAAAAGGTATCGGACCACCACGCCATCATCCCCACGGCCGAATTTGTAAAACAGGGCTTCACCGGCCTTGCGGAAAGTGAGTGCAAGCTGATGAACCTTGTCTGCTCCAAACTGCTCTGCGCGATAGCCGCGCCCCATGAGTACGAAACCGTGACTGCGGTATTTTCCTGTGCAGGAAATGAGTTCACCGCCAAGGGAAAGACCGTGCTTGTCCCCGGCTGGAAAAAGATCGACCAACGGTTCCGTTCCACCATGAAAGCAGACGGCGAAGAAGAAGCGGAAAGCCTGAACACCCTGCCAGAACTGGCCGAGGGGCAGAGTTTCCGCGTAACTTCTACCGTATCGGAACACTTCACGTCCCCGCCGAAAGCCTACACCGAAGATACGCTCCTGTCAGCAATGGAGCGGGCCGGAGCCGAGGATATGCCGGAGGAAGCGGAACGTAAGGGGCTGGGCACTCCGGCCACCCGTGCCGCGATTCTGGAAAAACTGGTGCAAATGGGCTTTGTGCAACGCAAGGGCAAGCAGCTTGTCCCCACCAAGGACGGCATCAATCTGGCGGTGGTTCTGCCGGAAAGCCTGATCTCTCCCGCTCTGACTGCTGAATGGGAAAACCGCCTGACCGAGATTGCCAAGGGCAATGCAGACCCGGACGAGTTCATGGCCGAAATTGAAGCGCAGGTGCGTCAGCTGGTCAAGACCTACTCCTGCATCAGCGCGGACAAACAAAACCCGTTCCAGTCGGAACGGGTTATCATCGGCAAGTGTCCCCGGTGTGGTGAAAACGTCTACGAGGGCAAGAAAAACTTCTACTGCGGAAATCGTGGCTGTCAGTTCGTGATGTGGAAGAATGACCGCTTCTTTGAGCAGCGCAAAAAGGCGTTCACACCGAAGATCGCCGCTGCTCTGCTCAAAAACGGTAAGGCAAAGGTCAAGGGCCTCTATTCCGAAAAGACAGGCAAAACCTATGATGCAACGGTGCTTCTGGCTGATACGGGAGGCAAGTACGTCAATTACCGAATTGCGAGGGATTCTATAATGTGATAAAATAAACTTAACTAAAGGAACTTTGCAGGGAGATGCCGTAATGAAATTTACAGATAGATGTCCAGCTACTTGGAAAGAGTTGCAGGATGATGTTGCGCTGCTTCTAAATCAATCGGGATATCGAGCAGTTAGCCCTTGTACAATTGATACCGTCCGTGGTAAAGTGGAAGTCGATGTTTTGGTCGAATCTCCTGATGAATTGGTTAAAAGAATTGTGTGTGAATGTAAATTTTGGAATTCTTCAGTTCCAAAAGAAAAAGTTCACGCGTTCAGAACGGTTGTACAAGATTCTGGTGCATCATTAGGTCTTTTGATTTCACAAGCTGGCTTCCAATCCGGTGCGATTGAGGCTGCAAACCTTTCAAATGTACGTTTGATGACGTGGAATGAATTTACAGATATAATTGCAGACAAATGGACATTAACGCGATTAAAACAGCTCAAAATGGAATCTGTCCCATTGTCTGAATACACTAGCTCTTTTCATTTTCCGTTTGATGACTTAAAAGATGAAGATGTCGGACGCTATCTAAAGGCTTGTGATAAATACAGGTCTTTGCGCACTACCTGTTGGGAAATCACTAGAAAAGATTTGAAAGAAAATGATTCTCTAACAGATTTTTGGTATAAAGGGTCGGAGTTCACAACAATTGAAAGCTATTTAAACTTTCTTTCGGATCAGGTAATGGCAGGTCTAAAAGAATTTGGCGAAATTCTTGCAAATTCCAATATCACAATTCCACCTGAACGGCTTGAAAAGTCGTATGGGTATATTTATATGTCCCTTTAACAGATTCCGGATAAGTTCATAATAAAATTACGAGGGCCGGTTATGGTAAGGTGAAGCATTCATTTTGCCATAACCGGCTCTCTCTATCCGTAGGATAGCAAAAAAGGAGTGTGACCAAATGAGCGAATTATTTTCCATCCAGCTGCAAAATCAGCAGCAGCAAGGCAGGGATGGCGTCTGGCTGGACCTGCCCACTACAACCGAACAGGTACAAGCGGCCCTGCGGCAAATCGGCATTTCGTCCGATAATCCGCAGGGCCTTTTCATTTCTGGCTACTTTGCCGAGGAAGAAAAACGCTTTGCAATTTCTTATAACATGGTGCTGGCATCCAATGTGGACGAACTGAACTTTCTGGCATCACGACTGGAAACCCTCTCTACCGGGGAACGCGCAGAGCTGAACGCCGCCCTGCAAGCCCCGCAGAGTGAGCTTTTCAGCATCGGGAGAATCACCGACTTTCCCGAAAACGTGGACTACTATGTGCATCTGCCGGATGTGCACGGGCCTGCCCAGCTAGGAGATTACTACCTGAATCGCTCCGGCATGGTGAATATGCCGGAAGAATGGAAAGGCGGCATCGACACGGCGCAGTTCGGCCGGTATGTGGCCCAGCAGGAGCAGGGCGTGTTTACCGAGTATGGCTACCTTGTCAAAAGCGGGGATGCGTGGCAGAAAGTCCACGAGGGCCAGCCTGTGCCGGAGGAATACCGGGTACTGTCCTTTCCTGCGCCGGAAGTTTTGCGAGATTCGGCCAACATCCCGCCGCCTGTTCAGCCTGAAACGGAACCGCAGAAAGTTATTCCCATTATCCTAAACGGCAAAGACAGCGTAGAGCGGATGAAAGAAATCACGGACCGGCTGGAAACGGGCATTCAGCAGTTGTTCGACAGCGACCGCTACAAAGCCTACCTCACCACGATGGCAAAATTCCACAATTACAGCTTCAACAACACCTTGCTGATCGCCATGCAGGGCGGGCAGCTGGTAGCAGGCTTCAACAAGTGGAAAGACACGTTCCACCGCACAGTGAAGAAAGGCGAAAAAGGTATCAAAATCCTTGCTCCTGCGCCCTACAAGGTCAAGCAGAAGATGGAAAAGCTGGACGAACAGGGCAAGCCGATTCTGGATAAGGATGGAAAGCCGCTGACGGAAGAAAAGACGGTGCAGATTCCGGCCTTCAAGGTGGTGTCCGTGTTCGATGTCAGCCAGACCGAGGGCGAACCGCTGTCCTCTATCGCAGTGGATGAACTGTCCGGCAGCGTGCAGGACTACCAAGATTTTTTCAAGGCATTGGAGCAGGCATCCCCGGTGCCCATCGGGTTTGAGGACATCGAGGGCGGGGCGCACGGCTATTTTCATCTGCTCGACAACCGCATTGCCATCCAAGAGGGCATGAGCCAGCTGCAAACCATCAAGACAGCCATCCATGAGATTGCCCATGCTAAGTTGCACGCCATCGACCCCAACGACCCGGAACAGACCAACTGCCCGGACAGCCGCACCCGCGAGGTGCAGGCCGAAAGCGTGGCCTATGCCGTCTGCCAGCATTACGGGCTGGACACGTCCGAGTATTCCTTTGGCTATGTGGCCGGGTGGAGTTCCGGCCGGGAACTGGCCGAACTGAAAGCCTCTCTGGAAATTATCCGCAGCGCAGCCCATGAACTGATCTCTGCGCTGGACGAACATCTGGCAGAACTGCGCCAGCAGCGGGAAGCAGACCTTTCCGCTGCACAGGAGGCCGCATTTGCATTGGATAACGGCAGTACCCTGTTCATCCAGACCTGTGATTCCGGCTATGACTACACCCTGTACGGCCCGGACAATAAAGCTCTGGACGGCGGGCAGTTGGACGCACCCGGTTTGACCCTGCCGGATGCCGGGCAGGAAGCGCTTAACCTGCTGGGGCAGACAGCCGCAGTGTCGGAAGTCCTGTTGGGTGATAAACTGGCAGCGTTTCAAGAGGCAACCGAAAAAGCCAATGAACTTTCTGCCCCGGTAGCAGAAAAGGCCGCTGTGCCAGATTTATCCGCAGAGCCTACGGTCACAATTCTGTGGAGCGAAAGCGACAAGCTGCAGGACGGCGAAACCATGCCGCTGTCCGTGGCGAATCGTGTTTTTGAAGAACTGGACACCACCCAGCACACGGACCGGGAAAAGGATGGTTACGAGGGTGGCTGGTACGACAAAACGGCCTTCCGCATTGACTTTACCCTGAATGGCCAGCCGGATAACTACGAGGGACGGCAGGATTTCGGTGATGGTGACGGCTCTCTGATTCAGCACATCCAGAGCTACCATGAATACTACGCTAAAGACGAGAACTGGAAAAATTTTGTTCTGCATAACAAAGGCCCGGAAGCGTGGGAACAAGACAAGGCAGAGCGGGAAATGGTGCTGACCGAGTTTATCCCGTACCTCAAACAACATTGCAATCTTTCGGCCATGGAGCAGGCAGCCACCGCCGCTTTGCGAGAGGGACAGAACATTTCGCCGGAACAGGCGGCCTATTACAACGCTGTTGTGGCCTATGTGCAGGACTGCCGCCCGCTGCTCAACCAAGGCCAGTATAACTTGCCGGAACCGCCCAAGCTGGCTGACTTTGACCAGAGCTTGCAGGATTACAAGGCACAGGTGCAGGCCGAGATCGCGCAGGAAGCGGCTGCTGCCGGAATGACCGTAGAGGAATACGCAGCGGCAGGCTTTGAAGCACCGCAGCAGGACAGCTTTTCCATCTACCAGCTGCGCAATGAAGATTCCACCCGCGATTACCGTTTTGAGCCCTACGACCGCCTGCAGGCTGCCGGTTTGACCGTGGACAAGGCCAACTATACGGAAGTATACGCCGCACCGCTGACTGCTGGCACCACGTTGGAGGACATCTACCGCACATTCAATGTGGACTATCCGGCAGATTTCAAGGGACACTCGCTGTCTGTTTCGGATGTGGTGGTGCTGCACCAGAATGGGCAGGACACCGCCCACTACTGCGACAGTGTGGGCTTCCAGCAGGTGCCGGAGTTCTTGCGGGAAAATCCGCTGCGCACCGCAGAACTTTCCACCGAACAAAACGAAAATATGATTGATGGCGTGCTGAACAATGCGCCCTCTCTGGGCGAATTGGAGGCCAAAGCAAAGGCCGGAGAACAAATCTCTCTGACAGACCTTGCCGCCGCAGTCAAGGCCGAGGAAAAGGCACCAAAAGCAAAAAAATCCCGAACGGCCAAGCCGAAAAAGCCGTCCATCCGGGCACAGCTGGATGCCGCAAAAAAGGAACAGAGCAAGCAAACGCTGCCACGGGAAAAGGCAAAGGAATTGGAGGTGTAAACTGTGCAAAAGTTTGAAAATATGGATGTGATTGCTGCGCTGGAAGCCATTATGCACCAGAACACCGCATACTATCAGAACGATTTTGCCTTTGACATTAAGATGCTGCGGGAGGCCGCCCGCAGCGACCAGCCGGAAGATAAGCTGCTGTTGTGGCTGTCCCGGCCCTCTGGAACATTCTGTTTCCGGGAACGGGACGTGCTGCTCAAAGACACCCAAGCCTACAATACATGGAAATTCTGCGGTGAGCAGACCTGCGACAGGATTCTTGCCTACGCGGTGGAGCTGACCGGCGCAGCCAATGGAACCGTACAAGGCAATCTGTATGAACAGGACTATCAGCAGCACTTCCAGCATATCCGGGATGCCGCCCTGCCCGTGGGTGCCAATCGCCTGATCTACGAAAGCGGGATGCGGGAGATTGGCCCGAAAGAGCATTTCGACAGCCGCCCGGACAAATATTTCGGAGAGTTCGTGCGGTATGAAATGCAGCCCCGTGACCCGGAACTTCTGCAAGCGGCCATCCGTCAGGAGCAGCGCAGCCGGGAACCTGCACGGCCCGGTAATTTCAAAGAACATCTTGCAGCACTACACGCCGGGCTGATCGAAGCCGAGGCGCAGCGTATCGCAACCGATATAAAGCGGCTGGCGGCTCCCAACAGCCCGGACAAGAATCATTTTATGGTGGAGGTATCGCCCTATTTCACCAAGCTGGCATCCAGCCGGGACACGAACCGGCTGCTTGCCATGCTGCCGTATAAGTCCCTGCACCTGTCCAGCGTGAAAGACCGTTTCGGTATTTACGCACTGATTGATAAAAACGAGAACCGAGATAAGAACATTCGCAAGCCCCGCGCTTCCGTCCGCAAACAGCTTTCCGAAACAAAACAGGCCGCCAGCCCGAAAAAGGAAGCGGCCCGCAGCAAGCAACACGAAATGGAGGTTTAACCATGAATTTCAGCGTGGAAGAAGAAAATTTAATCTGTATGTACCACACCTCTGACCGCCGCCGGACGATGGCGCGGATGCTGGCCGCCCTGCCGGACATGGACACGGAAATGCGGCGGCTGGCAAATAGCACCATTGCAAAGTTGGAGCGCATGACTGATGCTGACTTTGACGGACAGAGGTTTGATTTTGCGGGTGAGTGATACCGCCAGCTCGACAATGACACATTATTTTTAGAGAAAGTAATGTGCCATTGGCAACACAGAAATAGCCGGACACGGTGGCCTTGTGGCTGCTGTGTCCGGCTGTTTTTTATTAGGTCTGCGTAACCGTTTGTGTTGGCGCAATATTAGGGTTTATAATGTGCTTACTTATTGCATCTTCATCAAGAGCCTTGACCAAAGCAAAAACCGCGTCATGCATTGACAAGATAGTTTGGTATGTCAAGTCAATATAATTTTCTTGTGTATATCTAAGGTTCGGATGCGTGTCTTTAAACTCTTGATCTGCCAATCCATCAGTATGAACAAGCTTGTGACGAATTTCCAAATAATTTACTGCCATATCGACAACACCTGAATCTACATTTAATCCCAATTTTCTGCATGTCTTATCGATAAGAGCGATAGTGCTTCTTTCGTTTTCTAATGTCTGAAACATATTATCAATAACTGTTTGTGCTAGAGTGCCATCTCTAATGCCAGCCAAAACATCTACGGTAGACATGTTTATGTTATGTTCGCCAATAATTCTCCTCGGATCAACTGTTGCATTTTGATACGCTTCGGAAACAATCCCCCTAAGATACATTGTCACTTCTTCATAGACATCTTTTACATACGAAGAATACACTGTCGTTCTAAGATGCCTAGCAAGTAAAAGTCTATTCTCTTGACGTATGGAGTATGATGATATATTGGGATGTTTTTCTGGAACTTGATATTCAAATAATTTATCCGCTCCATTTTCGAGACGGTTTCTTTTTATGGTAGTACATAAAATGTCAACCATTTCTATATCATCATCAAAGTGGCGCAGTCGATTTTTGAAAGTGAGAAATTCTTTTGAAACGGTCATGTTTTTCACTCCATTCATTAAGTTACTTCTTTTTGTCCTGTATCTCTACAGCATCTTCTACAATGTCGGTCACAAGCTTCTGGAAGTCAAACACATTCTTTTCTGTAATAACGGGCTTGCCAGTTTCTGCTTCAAGAGCCTGCCGTGCAATACCGGCTACCTTGCCGCCGCGTTTAGCAACCTGCTTGTTTTCTTCAAAGGTCTGCGGCTTTGCAGTCTTGGAAATATCCGTGGTAGATGCTTCCGCCAGCATGGTCAGCACAAGTTCCAAATCGGTCATATTATCCCGGAGATTTTCTTTTGTTAGACCTTTCAGCCGCTTATACTGTCCTGTGGTCATGCCGGACCATGCACGGGAGATTTCGTCGGTCAGGATAGCGTACTCCTTGCCCTTTTGCACTCCGCGCTTCTTCCATTCATCCGTCAGCTCATTTCGGATGCGGATTGCCAAAAGCCGCTGATGAATCCATTCTTCGGAGTAGCCTTTTTTCAAATAGGTATCAAGCGCACGGTCAATGGCCCGCTCCGGGTCAATGGTTTCCTCGATGCGTTCCTTGCCCACCATTGCCAGCCATGCCTTGAACGGTTCAGCTTTCGGAGACGGAATGGACTGGATGATACGTAGGAGCTGTTCGGTGTTGGCAACGTCAGTTTTACGCTTTTTTCCATCTGTTGCCGTCATTTTCAACTGCTGACAATTTGTCAGCAGTTCATCTGCGCCCTCTTCTTTCAGCCGCTGCTTGAGTTTGGCCCAGTAGTTGCTCGCTCCACGAGCGGTCTGCTGACCTGTCAAAACAGAAATGACATCGGTAACTGAAAAATACCATTCTTCTTTTTCTGTATCCCATGCTGTGCGAATCTTTTGATCTTCAAAAAGCTGGATTTTTTCCTGTTCGCTCATAGCGTTCTGTATCCTTTCTTTTACTCTTTTTCATTATACATCAGCCGACCCGCTGCCGCAAGAACGCCAAAAACAACTCTTCAAGTTCCTTGTCGCTGCCCAGCTTTTCAAGGTACGGAGCGAACTTCCTGCGGTCAAAGCTGATCTTCTTTGGAGGTGCAGTACGGCGCTGGGCTTCCTCGGCGCGAGCCTGCCGCCATACAGCGTAAATCTCCTGTTTTCCCACAGAAGGGGGCGGACAGGTGTGGGTGATTTTCTGCACCGTGGCCTTATTGAGCGTGTAGCCCTCGATAGAGCACATCTCCACAAATGCCTGCTGGGTGGCTGCGTCGTAGTCAGCAATCAACTCTGCGCAGGCAATCGGCAGCTTGCGTGGAGTGTCTTCCAAAATATCCGCAAGCGGTCCAATCAGGCTCGCCAACTTGATTGCTTTGCGGATCTCGTACTCGGTCACGCCAAAGAAATCCGCCACGAGTTTGCGGGCATTATACTTCTGGCGATCTTCGCCAGAAGTTCCTCCGTCGTCTGTTTCTGCCAACCTTTGGCGAGAATCGCCAAAGGTTGGGCAGACAGCATTTCTTTGCCCGTTTCGATTGCTCTCAACAAGCAATGCATGATATGCTTTGCCGCGCTCAATGATGGTAAGATCCTGACGCCGCAGGAGGTTGGTGGCAACAGCAATAGAGACAGCCCTTGCGTCGTCGGCACTCACCACCTCGGCTGGGATCATGTCATGCCCGGTCATCTGCCAAGCCCTCGTGCGGTTATGACCGGCAAGGATCTCATAATCGTTGCTGCCTGGGATAGGGCGGACGATAACACGCTCGTAGATCCCCTGCTCGGCAAGCTGCTGTGAAAATGCCTTGAGTTTTTCCGGAGGATAGGGATGAAACCCGATGTCGGCAGTAATAAATGGGCGAAGCCTGTCTATCGGCAGATCACAGAATCTCGATGTCTCCGGTGCTGGTGCACCTCTAAACAGCGTTTCATACGCCTCGTCGCCCACCACAATTTCAGCAGCCTGCTGTGTGGCGCTCATACGCCTTTTTAGCAGGTCATTCATGTCGCGTTTAGGCAAGATGAAGCACCTCCAGAGCAAGGCTGCGGTATGACTCGGCAGCAGGATTCTTAGGTGCATAATCAAGAATGCTCATTCCTGCAGCAGGGCACTCGGCGACCTTGATTGTCTGCTCGATTGGGCGCTCAAAAACATGTAGACTCTCACCGTAGATATCATTTACACTGTTTCGAACGCTCTGACAGAGCTGAGGGCGCGATTGATACATAGTCAAGAGAATGCCGGCAATCTTCAAATCAGGATTGAATCGGTTCTGAACATTTTTCACCATTTCCAATACATCCGGAATTCCTTCACTTGCAAGGAAATGTGCCTGCACTGGAATAATGCAATAATCGGCAGCGGCGAGTGCGTTGATGGTCAAAAGCTCATGTTTCAGCCCGCAGTCAATAATAATGTAGTCATACTGTTCGTAAAACGAGGTCAACAAGGTGGCCATTATCTTTTCGCTGGGGTCATTCGATGCACCTGCCGCATTATATTGAGATAGCTGCATGACTTGCAATCGGGCTGCAGCATCTGCAAGTCGTTTATTGGCAGGAATCAGGTCCATGCCCACCTCGGTATGTATTACGGAGCGAGGAAGATGTAGCGGCAGATCTTCCGGAGAGTCAATTTGAACAAGCAGCAGTTTTGCTAGGGTGTTTCTCTGTTCTCCTGGAGTATATCCTAACGCAGCCGTCAGATTGCCCTGTGGGTCATTGTCAACCAGAAGGACCTTCTTTTCTTTCGCCGTAAGCGCTGCGCCTAGATTCAGCGCTGTGGTAGTTTTCCCGACTCCGCCTTTTGAATTGGTAATAGCGATAACATTATGCTCCCTCATAATCAACACTCCTTATTAAATCCACATGTGCAGCGCTTTTT
>OOBT01000798.1_pt1 | contig 18513 bp, 17 predicted proteins | sample 1671551 | NCBI WGS metagenome assembly OOBT01 (sample SAMN06348168, study PRJEB24527) | human gut metagenome | reverse complement strand
TGCAGACAAGGCTGCTCCCCTTTTCAAAAAGCTTATCACTGAAAGCATTATAAGAATAGGTAAACAGCTTTAAGGTTTTGTAACAGCTTTTTCAAAATAATATGTAACAAATGTGCGAAAAGGGCTGATGATGTGTACTTTTTTGCTAAACTTTGTGAAAAACTATTGACAAATCAAACACTTTAGTTTAATATATTATTATGAAGTAAGTATCTTCAAAAAATATATCAAGAATATGGAGAGATAATCATATGGCAAAATTTTGTGGACAGTGCGGAGCTCAGCTTAATGACAATGCGACTTTCTGCACTCAGTGCGGTGCAACAATAGCACCTCAGCAGCCTGCACAGCAGACCGCTTCACCAATGGCAAATCTTCAGCAGGCAGCCAAGAATATCGACATGAACGCTATAAAGGACGCTGTTTCTGTTGAAAACATCAAAAATCTGAAAAACAAGCCTAATAAGCTCACTATCGCAGTTCTGGCAGTTCTGCTCGTGCTTGTTATTCTGGTAGTTGTTATCCTTTGCATGATATTCGGCGGCGGAAGCTGGAAAACTCCTATCAATAACGTTATGGACGTTCTCAATGACGGTGACGGTAAGGCTTATGAAGAGCTTATGCCTCCTTATTATAAGGATATGGCAGACGCTCTGGACGGTATCATTGATATAAGCGACGAGGATTTTGACGAAGAGGCTGAAAATCAGAGAGACAGACTTACAAAGAAATACGGCGATGACGCTGAGATAAGCTATGAGGTAGTTAAAAAGACTGCGGTAGACTCAGACGATATCGACAGCTACAACGATATGTCAGATCTTGCCTCTGTGCTTAGTGTTAAAAAGGCTAAGAAGTATAAGCTCACAAAGGCTTACAAGGTAAAGATCAAGTACACTATCGAAGGCGAAGACGCTGACAAGACCGACAAGACAACTGTTATTGTTGGCAAGATGGACGGCACATGGGTGCTTCTGGACGAGGGCGACCTTCCAATAAGCACAGGTTTCTAAGATTTATAAACGATCAGTAACGGGCGGAGAATTTTCCGCCCGTTTTTGAAAATGCGGTGTTTGCACAATGAAAAAATTATCAGTGCTGTGTATGCTTTTGTGTGTGGCAATGCTCTTTTGCTCCTGCGGAGAGGAAGAAAGAGCGGTCCTGGGATATGAACAGCCCGTGGCGACACTTGTCACAGCGGCGCAGTATAGCGATACGCAGTCATATCTTTCCTGCTTTACCCCAGAAGCGGAGGCGGAGTATAAAAACAGCGACAGCTATAACGAAGCTCTTGCGGAAACGCTTCTCACAAGGGGCGAGGAAAAAACGGAGCTTTCTTATAAGCTCAGCAATAAAAAAGAGCTTGACAGCGACGGCTTGAAAGACCTTGAAAAAAGCTATAAGGAAAGCTATCACAAAAATGTGACTATCAAAAAAGCTGTTACAATGACAGCAAAGCTCACAGAAACTACTGACAGCGGCGAGCTGTCTGCCAGCCGTGAGATAACAGTGGTCAAAATAGAAAACAACTGGTATATTTTCGGAAAAGTTATCGAAAAATTTGATCTCAGCCAAAAGGGCTGAGGGGATCAATAATAATATGAAAAGAGGGTATTAATATGGAAAATTGTCCAAAATGCGGTCTGCCTGTTGCCGACGGTGCAAAGTTCTGCGCTGCCTGCGGAACAAGAATGCCGCAGAAGCTTATAAAGAGCAAGGTCTGCTCAGTGTGCGGAAATACACTTAATGCGGGGGCTAAGTTCTGCAACGTCTGCGGAACAGCCGTGCCGCAGGACGAAACGCCTGCCGACGAGCCTGTAGTGGACGAGAGAAATCCTGAAATGGAGTCTATCGAAGTGCCTGAGCTGCATTTTGACGATACTCCTGTGCAAAATCAGACTATTCCGCCAACGACTCCTGATATGCCGACTATGGACAGCGTTTATCTGCCAGGACAAGAGCCTGCAAAGCCTGTTCAGCCTGCACAGCCGACAGCCGAGGAAGTTGCAATGGCTTCAAGAACTGTGGAAATACCTCAGACGCCAACAGTTGCTGAAACTCCAAACGTTGCACCACAGCCTCAGCAGCCTGAAAGAGTTCTTACACCAGAGGGCTATCAGCAGCCTGCTCAGCCTGTGAACAATGCAATGCCACAGATGAATCAGGGCGGACAGCCTATCCAGCCAAATCAGATGAATCAAATGAACGGCGTTACACCTGGAAAGGGTGCAGGCGCACTTGTGCCGATAATACTTATCATTCTTATACTTGCTGTTATCTGCGTTGACGTTTTCTGGCTTTTCAGAGATCAGATATTCGGCAAAAAGGACGAAAGCTCAAATGACTGTGCAGTGATAACTCTCACGGACGAAACAGACTATCCTGCAAACGAAGCATTTTTCTTTGAAGAATAGAATATAATGTAAAAAGGGACGTTTCAAAGCGTCCCTTTTTTGTGTGTCAACACAGTGTTTGCGTAAAAGATAAAGGCGACCCAAGGTCGCCCCTACATTTAATCTTTCATGCTCTCGATTATCTCGTTAGCTTTCTTGTAAATGACAGCAGGCTCTTCGCCTATCCTGAACTCGCCGTCCTCGTAAAGCACTTTACCAGCGCACATCGTGAGCTTTACATTCTGCTTTGAACCGCTGTAAACAAGGTTTTTGCCTATGTTGTTGAGAGGCTGCATATTAGGCTGAAAAAGGTCGATAACGATAAGGTCAGCCTGCTTGCCCTCTGCGATAATGTCGCAGTCAGAAAGCCCCATTGCCCTTGCAGAGCCTACGGTTGCCGCTTTCAGCACCGAGTCAGCAGGGCAGGCAGAAGCATCATCGCAAGCTATCTTCTGCAAGCCTGTCATAAGGAACATTTCTCTGAACATATCAAGACAGTTGTTGCTTGCAGGGCCGTCAGTACCTATAGCAATGTTTATGCCCATATCCTGCATTTTTACGATAGGCGCAATGCCGCTTGCAAGCTTTACGTTAGAGCCTGCACAGTGAACAGCCCATACGCCCTTGTTTTTGAATATCTCAAGATCCTTGTCGCTCATGTGAACGCAGTGGAAGCCTGCACCGCCAAAGTCGAAAATTCCAAAGCTGTCAAAAAGCTCAGTTGGCGTCATGCCGTATTTCTCTATGCACTCTCTGACTTCTTTTGCGGTTTCCGAGTTGTGCATTGCAACAGGCGCTTTGTATTTTGCCGCAAGCTTGCCAACACCCTCCATAAGCTCCTTTTCGCAGGTGTATTCTGCATGGAAGCCAAGCATAAATCTTATAAGAGGGTCAACATTGTTGTATTTCAGATAGTTGTTTTCAAGCCTTTCAAGATTAGACTTGTCACCGCTCACCGCACCGCAAAGCACAGAGCGGAAGCCGCTTTCCGTGCAGGCTTTTACATAATCGTCAAGCTCAAAGTACATATCAAATGCCGCCGTACAGCCTGTTGTGAGATATTCAAGTATAGCAAGCTTCGTGAGCCAGTAAACTTTCTCACCGTCCAGCTTTGCTTCCATTGGAAAGATCTGCTTGAAAAGCCAGTCCTGCAAAGGCATATCGTCAGCATATGATCGCAGAAAAGTCATTGCCGAGTGAGTGTGCGCATTTTTGAATGACGGCATAAGGAGATTTCCCTTGAGGTCATATTCACGTTCAAAAACCTTTCCGTCAAGCTCCTCAGCCTTAGGCTTGCCAACGAAAACTATCTTTGAACCTTCCGTCCAGACCTCTATATCCTGCGTTTCTATGCCGTTGGCAAGGGTCATTACCCTGCCGCCGAAAAATCTTATCATGGCTCTTTATCCTCCCTTACTCTATTTCAAGAACAGCCGTCTGCTCTCCGTGGCGTGAGATAACTCTCGGAACTCTTGCAGATATTCCGCAAACTATCTCGTAGCCTATCGTTCCTGTCATTTTGCCGATATCGTCAGCGGTTATCTTTTCATTTCCCTGTGCGCCTATGAGGACAGCCTCGTCACCAGCCTTTACGTCCTCTACCTCAGTTACATCACACATGAACTGATCCATACATATCCTGCCTGTGATAGGGCATTTCTTTCCGTTGATAAGCACATATCCCTTGTTTGAAAGCGCCCTGGGATATCCGTCTGCATAGCCTGCCGTAACAGTTGCGAGCTTTACTTTGCCGTTTGCAGTGTAAGTCCTGCCGTAGCTTACGTCAGTGCCATTGTCTATGTATTTTACCTGCGCAACAGCCGCCTTAAATTCCATAGCAGGCTTTGGCTCAAAAGGCAGAGCCTTTGCAGGGTCAGGATAAAGTCCGTAAAGTATTATTCCAAGCCTTGCAAGAGAGCTTCTCTCATTATAATAGTATACTCCGCCGGCTGAGTTGAGAAAATGCACTTTTTCAAGGTGAAGCCCCTCTGCTTCGCATTTGTCAGCAACGGCAAGTATCTTCTCCGTCTGCGCCTTTGTGTATTCCTCGTCCTGCTCTCTCAGGCTGTCAGCCACCGCATAGTGGGTGAAAATGCCCTCCAGCGAAATGTTTTCAAGCTTTGATATCTCTTTAAGCTCGCCGTATATCTTGTCGGTTTCCCCGTGAAGACCTATCCTCGTCATGCCCGTGTCTATAGCGGCGTGTATGCGTACCTTGCCGTCAGCGTTTTCTGAAAGTGCTTTAGCATATGAAAGCTCTGTGCAAGCCTGAATGATGTCAAGCTTTGTGAGCCACTTAGCATTCTCAGGAGGTGTGTAGCCCAAAATGAGTATCTCGCCCTTTATGCCCATATCCCTGAGCCTGTGGGCTTCGTGTATGTTGGATACCGCAAACCAGCGAATGTCCATTTCGTTTTCAAGAAACGGAACTACCCCGTTGTCAAAATGTCCGTAGCAGCTCGCCTTTACAACGCACATTATCTCTGTTTTTTCCCCTATGAGCCTGCGGTATTCTTTCAGATTGTATTCAATGCTGTCAAGATCTACCTCAGCCCATGCTCTCTTCAAAAAATCCATTTTATTTTTCTTCCCTTTCGGTTTTATAATTGTGCCTTTGCACAAAATATTTGTCATTTTCTATTGAAAAAGATAAATCAATGTGTTATAATGTTCTTATCATGGGCATTGTGTCGCCAAATCTTTCAGGAGGCTTTGATGTGAGTAATATCGTCCCCGCAGAAGAATTTTTCTGCAACCGAGATACCTCTTGCTGCTTTACAGGTCATAGGGACAGGGATCTGCCTTTCGGCGGCGATGTCCATAAGCAGGGTATGAAAAATCTCCTGAGTATGCTCGTCCTTATGATAAAGGAAGCATATAGCGAAGGCTGCCGTACTTTTATATCAGGTATGTCAAAAGGTATCGACCTGCGCTGTGCTGAGATAGTCCACAGCCTTTCGGCTCAGCCCGAATATAAGGATATGAAGCTCGTGTGCGTTCTGCCCTATGCAGGCCAGCGTACAGAGATGAAAACACCCTTGGACAGCTATACATATTCGCTTATTCTGAACTCTTGCAGTGCGGTCGTGATAACAAGCCCTAAGTATGAAAGCGGCTGTTATAAAAAGCGAAACAGCTTTATGGTTGAACATTCCTCTCGTGTGATCGGGGTCATAAAAGAGAAAGCCAAAGGCTCAGGCACTTTGCAGACCATAAACATGGCAAAGCGTGCAGGCCTTACGCTGAACATCATATGCCTTGACGATAATCCTGTTTTTTATATCGACTCAGACTCAGACAGCCGTCCTATTTAGTTTACACCTAAATTGCAAATTGTTCAATAGTTTTCGAGAATTTTTCCGAAAAAGTTTATATATGAAAATATGGCGGACAGTATGCCTGCCTGTATATATTTGAAAGTAAGGAGATCAATAACATGGCTCAGACGAAAGCTCACAAGAAAAAAAGAAGATCTCAGGCTCCTATCGCTCTGGTCTACTTCATAACGATGATAATATTCCTCTTTGTTATCGGCATGCTTGCACTGTATGCCCTAAGAGAGTTTGGTGTTATCGGCAATGATGACAGCGACAGCGACGCAGGCATAAAAAGCCCGGTTTATAATACCCTTTTTGCAAGAGTGAACAGCAAGGGTGTTCTTGCAGACGCAACAGTCATAAGAGTTGCACCGGACGCAAAGAAGATAATCATAATGCCTGTTTCAGCGTTCACAGTGAGCGGAAGCCAGACAATGCGTGAGATACACGAAGAGGGCGGCATGGTGAAGCTTGAAGCAGCCGTTGCAGACACTTTCGGTATCACTATAGACAATTACGTTTCTCTCACAAATGACGCATTCGAGAATGCGGCGGATATTGTGGGCGGAATTACATATACTCCTGATGAGGAGCTTTACTATCTCTCTCAGGATAATGACGAGAACGATATCGCTATCCCAAGCGGCGATCTGACTAACCTCAGCGGTCATCAGATAAGACTTATCTGTCAGTATCCTGTTTTCAAAGAGGGCAGGAACGGTAATATGAAGTTTCTTGGAACTGCGGTGACAATGCTTATAAACAACGCTTTCCAGCAGACGAATATCACTAAGGATAATCTTGATAACTTCTATAACATATTCACCGCAAACAGCGATACCGATTGGACAAGTGCACAGTATAAGGAAGAAAAGTTGTATCTCAAGGATATGCTGGATCAGAACCTTACTCCTGCGGAAGCTCTTGTGCCAGAGGGCGAGTGGACGGACGATTCTCACTTTAAGGTGTCTGATAAGTTCAAGGAGAGCGTTCAGACAATGCTCAAAGATACTGCACCGTCAGCAGCGGAGAAGTAAAAACGTAAAGGCTGAAATTTTAACAGGGGGCGATATAACGTGAAACTTCTGGTCATAATCCTTAATAAAACAGACGTGCTTGACTATTTGCTGGAGGGACTTTCAGCAGCAGGCATAAAGGGTGCGACTATAATCGAGTCGTCAGGTATGGCAATGACCCTTTCAAGACTTGACAGCAGCTTTCTCAGCGCCTCTATCCGAGGACTTTTCAGCGGTGAAGAGGATAACAGAACTATCCTCTCAGTAATAAAAAATAATCAGCTCGATACCGCACGAAAGATAGTTTATAATACTGTGGGCGATCTATCTCAGCCCAATACGGGAATAATGTTCACCGTTCCGCTGGATTTCGTCGAGGGAACAGTGAAGAAACCCGTGGATAAAGAAAAAGCAAAACCTAAGGATATCTCTGAGGAGAATGAAAAGAACGTCAGTTGACGAAATGTTTACAGACTATTAACATAATATTTAATTCTTTTCATTAAAAACTTTTGAATGTCCTTGCAAAAAATTGTTTTGTGTGGTATAATAATCACAATAGGCTTTTAATGAAAGACTGGAACTTGACTTCCGGTCTTTTGGTTTTGTATGGGGCTTTTTTTCATGGCAAAGCCTAATGGCTTTGCTTTGGGAAGCATTAACGGAGGTGCTGTATGGAAGTAAAGAAAACTACGGTAGAAAAAGTAAGAGAGCTTGCACAGCCTATCGCAGACGAGCTTGGCTTTTTCCTTTGGGACGTAAGGTTTGAAAAGGAGGGAGCAACGTGGTACCTCAGGGTGCTTATCGACAAGGACGGCGGCATAGATATGGACGATTGCGAGGCTTTCACAAGACCGATGAACAAGGTGCTTGACGAGGCAGACCCTATAGCTCAGAGCTATGTGCTGGAGTGCGGAAGTCCCGGACTTGGCAGAGAGCTTAGAAGACCCGAGCATTTTGAGGTCTGCATAGGCGACGTTATAAGAGTAAGGCTCATAAGACCTGACAAAAACGGTGAAAAAGAGTTCGTTGTGGGTCTTGTGGGATATGACAAGGATAAGATACTTTGTCAGAAGCTGGACGAGGACATGAACGGCGTGGAGAATGTAGAGTTCAAGCTTGCAGATTGTGCTTATGTAAAGCTCAATGATGACGCAGACCTGTTCTGAATGAAGAAATTTAATAAATATGGGCAAAGCCCGAATCAAGTGTGAAAGGATTGATCAGAAAATGAATAAGGAAATGACCAGCAAATTTTTTGAAGCTCTGACAGATTTGGAAAAGGAAAATAATATTGGCAGCGATATACTTATTGAGAAAATAAAATCAGGTATCGAAAAGGCTATCAAGAAGGATTATCCTTACTGTGAGAATATCAGAGTGGATATCGACCCTGTTACAGGAAAGCTCGATATAAGGATACTCAAGGAAGTTATGGACGTTATGTATGTTGACGACCCTGACAATGAGATCTTCCTTGACGAAGCAAAGGTCTATGACCCTAACATCAAGGTGGGCGATATGGTGGAGATACCTCTCGACCCTGCAAAGTTCGGCAGAGTTGCCGCTCAGAATGCAAAGCAGTCTATCAAGCACGATATCAAGGATTTTGAAAGAGCAAGACTTATCGAGCAGTATCACGATAAGGAGCATGAGTGCGTTTCTGCCACAGTTCAGAAGGTCGAGCCTGCTACTCAGAACGCTATACTTACTATCGACAAGAACGAAGTTTATCTTGTAAGAAACGAGCAGATACCAGGCGAAACACTCAAGGCAGGAGATATCATCAAGGTATATGTTGTGGGTATCGCAAATCCTGACAGAAAGCCTTCTATCAAGATATCAAGAACTCACAGAGAGCTTGTTAAAAGACTTTTTGAGCTTGAAGTTCCTGAGATAGCAGACGGCACTGTTGAAGTAAAGGCTATTTCAAGAGTTGCAGGCGCAAGAAGCAAGATAGCGGTTTATTCAAAGGACCCTAATGTTGACGCCGTAGGCGCTTGTATCGGTCCTAGAAAGTCAAGAATAACTTCTGTTGTGAACGAGCTTAAGGGCGAGAAGATAGACGTTATCAATTGGTGCGAAGACCCTGCACAGTTTATCGCAAAGGCTCTTGCTCCGGCTGAGGTAATAAACGTTGTTCTCAGCGAAGAGGAGGGCGTAAGAGAGTGCCGTGTTACTGTTCCTGACAACCAGCTCTCACTTGCTATCGGTAATAAGGGTCAGAACGCAAAGCTTGCCGCAGGTCTGACAGGCTATAAAATAGATATCGTATCCGAAAGCTCTGCAAAGGCTGAGGCTGCTGATGATGAAAACTAAGAAGATACCAATGAGAATGTGTCTTGGGTGCGGCGAAATGAAACCCAAGAGAGAGCTTATCAGAGTGGTGAAGTCAAAAGAGGGGGATATCTCCCTTGACCTCACAGGCAAAAAATCAGGCAGAGGCGCTTATATATGCAAAAGCGTCGAATGCTTTGAAAAAGCAAGAAAAGCAAGAAAGTTTGAAAGAAGCTTTTCCTGCATGATAAGCGAGGATATATATAACAGCATGGAGGGCGAGCTTAGGGAAAATGAATAATAAAATAGGGCTTGTTACAATGTGCAGAAAAGCAGGAAAGCTTGTAATGGGTATGGATATGGTGAAGGACGCCTGCAATACAGGCAAAGCCTGCGCAGTGTTTGCGGCAACGGATTTTTCACCTAAATCTCTTAAAGAGATAAAGTTCAACTGCTACAAAAACGGGATAAAGCTTTACAGTCTTGGCATGACAATGGACGATATCCATTTTGGCCTTGGCAAAAGAACAGGCGTTATCGCTATTTGCGAGGGAGGCTTCGCAAAGGCTTGCGCCAAAGGGCTTGAGGAGATCCCTATTGACGAAAATGAGTTTTATAGCATTTAGCATTTATTGAGGAGGTATTTTATAGCCTATGAGTATGAAAACAACTAAATATAAGCTTAGCGATATGGCTAAGGATCTGAAAGTTACAAATAACGACCTTATCGAGTGTCTTGGCAAGCTCGGCGGAGAGCCAAAGAAAACACAGTCAGTGCTTACCCCTGAGGAGATCTCTTATGTTCTGGAGTATTATACACAGAACAATCAGGTGGACAGCTTTGATGCTTTCTATGCAAATAACGTAAAGCCTGCCAAGGAAGAAAAGAAGGCAGATAAGAAGCCTGTAAAGGCTGAGAAAAAGGAGAAAAAGGCTGAAAAGAAGCCTGAGCCTAAGCCGGCTCCAAAGGCGGAAGCAAAGCCTGAGCCTAAGCCTGAGCCTAAGGCAGAGCCAAAGGTGGAAAAGAAGCCGGAGGTCAAGGCCGAAACAAAACAGCCTGCACCTGAGCAGAAGAAAAAGCAGCCAGCTCCACAGAAGCCAGCAAAGAAGAAGGAGCATGGCGTTCGTCAGCAGCTTGGCGGTTTTTCTGACAAGAAAGAAGCTTCAGGCGGATATACTATCTCTGAGGATAACGATTCATTCGGCACACAGAGAACTATCGACACAAGAGGAAGCTATATAGAGCTTGATAAGTATAACGAGAAGTATGATAACCTTGCAAACTCAAAGCAGAACAAGAGCAAGGATAACTTTACAAAGAAGCAGAAGCTCACTCAGAAATCTCAGCAGAGAAAGAAACAGCAGTTCTCACATAAGAAGGAAACTGAGAGCGAAAAGCTCCGCAGACTGGAGCTTGAAAGAGCAAGAAAGCAGCAGCTCAAGGTCATGATACCTGACGAGATCGTTGTTTCAGAGCTTGCAAGCAGACTTAAAGTAACAGCTACCGAGGTCATCAAAAAGCTTATGGGTCTTGGCGTAATGGCTTCTATCAATGAGGTGGTCGACTTTGATACCGCCGCACTTGTTGCAGAAGAGCTTGGCGCAAAGGTTGAAAAGGAAGTACACGTTACAATAGAAGAAAGACTTATCGAAACTGACGAAGATCCGGAGGAGAGCCTGCAGGAAAGATGCCCTGTCGTTGTCGTTATGGGTCACGTTGACCACGGTAAGACATCTATCCTCGACAGAATAAGAAACGCTCACGTTACTGACACTGAGGCAGGCGGTATCACACAGCATATCGGTGCATATCAGGTGGAGTATCAAGGCAAGAAGATAACGTTCCTGGATACTCCGGGTCATGAAGCTTTCACAGCCATGAGAGCAAGAGGTGCGAACGTTACAGATATCGCTATCCTCGTTGTTGCCGCTGATGACGGTATCATGCCGCAGACTATCGAGTCTATCAACCACGCAAAGGCAGCGGGCGTTTCAATAATCGTTGCTATCAATAAAATGGATAAAGAAGGTGCAGACCCTGACAGAGTTAAGCAGCAGCTTACTGAGCAGTCCCTCGTTGTCGAGGAATGGGGCGGCGATGTTATCGCAGTTCCTGTTTCCGCAAAGACCGGTATGGGTATCGATGAGCTTCTTGAAAACATTCTCCTCGTTGCAGAGGTCAAGGAGCTTAAAGCTAACCCTGACAGACTTGCAAGAGGTACTGTTGTCGAGGCCAGACTTGATAAGGGTAAAGGCCCTGTTGCTACACTCCTCGTTCAGAACGGTACTTTGAAGTCAGGCGACGTTATAATCGCAGGCACTTCTGTCGGACGTATAAGAACGATGACAAACGATAAGGGCAGAAGCATTAAGGAAGCCGGCCCGTCAACACCTGTTGAGATAACAGGTCTGGGCGAAGTTCCAAGTGCAGGCGACGTTTTCAACGCAGTTGCAGACGAAAAGCTTGCAAGAGAGCTTGTTGAGCAGAGAAAGCATGAAGCTAAGGAAGAACTGTTCCAGCAGCATCAGAAGGTAACTCTCGACAATCTGTTCAGCCAGATAGCTGAGGGAGAAATGAAAGAGCTTCCTATCATCGTCAAGGCTGACGTTCAAGGCTCAGTTGAAGCCGTTAAGCAGTCACTTGAAAAGCTTTCAAATGACGAGGTCAGAGTTAAGGTCATCCACGGCGGCGTAGGCGCTGTATCTGAAAGCGACGTTATGCTCGCAAACGCTTCAAACGCTATCATCGTTGGATTTAACGTTCGTCCTGACCCTGTTGCAAAGCAGAATGCAGAGCAGAGCGGCGTTGATATCAGACTTTACAGAATAATCTATGATGCAATAGAAGAAATAACAGACGCTATGAAGGGTATGCTTGCTCCTAAGTACAGAGAGGTGGAAACAGCCCGTATCGAAGTAAGACAGGTCTACAAGATATCCAATGTTGGTACTGTAGCAGGTTCTTACGTTCTTGACGGTAAGGTGGGCAGAAATAACGAGATAAGAGTCGTAAGAGACGGTATCGTTATCGCCGAGGATAAGATGTCAAGCCTTAAGAGATTTAAGGACGACGCCAAGGAAGTTGCCGCAGGCTTTGAGTGCGGTATCACTCTTGAAAAGTTCACCGATATCAAGGAGGGCGACATTTTCGAGGCGTTCTATATGGAAGAATACAGAGATTGATAATGATGCTTACGGGACGGACAGCCGCCCCGTAAGAGCATATTTAAGCAGGAGATAAAGATATTATGGCAGGTTACAGAGCAGGACGTATGTCCGAAGATATAAGAAGAATAATATCGGGCAAAATGAGAGACCTTAAAGACCCAAGGATACACGGAGGAGATATGCTCACTATCGTCCGCTGCGACGTGGCAGGCGACGGCTCATTCTGTAAAGTGTATGTTTCAAGCTTTGAGGGCTATGAAAAGGCAAAGGAAGCCGTTAAGGGCTTTGAGTCGGCAACAGGATTTCTCAAAAGAGAGATATCAAACGTGCTGAAGCTGAAAAAATGCCCTGAGCTTAAATTTATCGCAGATAATTCTATCGAGCATTCAGCAAAGATAAACAAGCTTCTTAAAGAAGTTCTGCCCGAAGAAGAAAAAGAAGAGAAAGACGGCGAAGAGTAATAGAGGAGAAAGGATATTATGACATTTCAGGATATTCTTAAAATATTTGAAGAAAATGACAATTTTCTTATTTTAACTCATAAAAGCCCCGACGGCGATACGCTTGGTTCAGGCTTTGCCCTGTGCGCTTTTCTGAGAGATATGGGGAAAAAGGCTAACGTTGTAAATTCCGACAGCTTTCCCGAAAGATATGATCTTATCTATGAGAGCTATTACCCTCAGGAATTTGATGTGACGTACGTTATCGCAGTGGATATCGCAGACACAAATCTTCTTGGCAGCAACCTTTCAAAGTATGCCAAGGAGGGTGCGATCGACCTTTGCATCGACCACCACATCTCAAACAAGTATTTTGCAAAGCAGTCATATGTAGAAGCAGACGCTTCTGCCGCAGCACTTATAATGTATAAGATATTCAAAGCTTCAGGCAGAAAGATATCACGTCAGATAGCGAGATGCCTTTATACAGGCATTGCAACGGATACAGGCTGCTTCAAGTATGAAAACACAACTCCGCAGGCTCATATCGCCTGTGCAGAGCTTATGTCATATGGCATAGATTTTGCTTATATCAACAGAAAAATGTTTGATGTAAAAAGCAAGGGCAGACTTATGGTGGAGCAGTCCGTTACAGCGAATATGGAGTATTACTGCGGTGGCAAATGCTCTATGATAGTGCTTACAAAAGAGCTTATGGAGAAAAGTGGCGTTGACGCTGCCGAGTTCGAGGGACTTGCTTCTATACCATTGTCCGTTGAGGGCGTGAAAATAGGCATAACAGTTAAGCAAAGACACGAGAACGTCTTTAAAATATCAGTAAGAAGCGACGATGAGATAGACGCTTCTGCATTCTGCCGTGAGTTTGGCGGCGGAGGACACATAAGAGCCGCAGGCTGTGAGATAACAGGAAGCCTTGAAGAAGTCAAGGCTAAACTTCTCAAGCAAGCGGAAAAGGTCTTGGGCTGATGAGCTTGGATAACAGCAAGGATAATATCTGCGGCATTTTGCCTGTAAAAAAGCCCGAGGGCTGGACTTCTTTTGACGTTATCGCAAAGCTCAGAGGAGTTCTAAGGATAAAAAGATTGGGTCATTCAGGGACCCTTGACCCTATGGCAACAGGCGTTCTGCCTGTTTTCGTTGGAAGAGCCACAAAAGCCTGTGATATTATCCCCGACAGACGAAAGGTCTATACCGCAGGCTTTCAGCTTGGGGTAAGCACCGATACCTTAGACAGCACAGGAAAGACGTTAAAAACAAGCGACAAGGCAGTTGCCAGAGCCGACCTTGAATGTGCAAAAAGCAGTTTTGTAGGCGATATCATGCAGGTGCCGCCTATGTATTCTGCAATAAAAGTGAACGGCAAAAAGCTCTATGAGCTTGCAAGAGCAGGCAAAGAAATAGAGCGTGAGCCGAGAGCTGTCCATATCGACAGCATTGATATAATAGAATATGACGAAGCTTCACGCAAGGGCGTAATGAAAGTTGATTGCGAAAAAGGTACTTATATACGCTCCGTTATCAGCGACATAGGTGAAAAGCTTGGCTGCGGCGGAATGATGACTTCTCTTGAGCGTTCCTATTCAGGGGGCGTTGATATAAAGGATTGCTATACCATAGAGGAGATAGCCGAAATTTGTGAGCAGGATAAGCTGTCACAAATGCTTATCCCACTTGACAGAGCCTTTGTAAGCTACGAAAAAACTACCCTTGGACAGTGGGAAACAAAGCTTTATAGAAACGGAGTAAAGCTCAGACCTGAGCAGACAGGGATAAAAGATCTGTCAGAGGACAAGCACTACCGTGTCTACGGCAGTGATAACAGCTTCCTGGGTATCGGCACTTTTCATGAGGGCAGTTTCAGAAGCTTCAAAAATTTCTGATAATTTGTTTTATTCGGAGGGATATTTTGACGGATATAACAAACAGCGGGTTTATCCCCGAAAAAAGGACAGTTTGCGCTCTTGGACTTTTTGACGGAGTCCACAGAGGACATCAGCTCATAATAACAACGGCTGTGAAAAAGGCTCAGAGCCTTGACGGACATTCGGCAGTTTTCTGTTTCAAGACCGACACAGTGACCTCAAAAGGTCATGACGGCAGGATAGAAATGCTTATGAGCGACGAGGAAAAGCATAAAAAAATGGCAGAGCTTGGGGTCGAGGTGCTTTTCTCACCTGATTTTGCAGAGTTCAAAGGAATGTCACCGGAGGATTTTGTGAAAAAGGTGCTGAAAGAAAGGCTCAATTGCAGCGGCGCAGTGTGCGGAAACGATTTTACATTCGGCAAAGGCGCACAGGGCAAGGCTGTTGACCTTAAAAGGCTCGGTGAAAAATATGATATAGATGTGGAAATAGTAAGTCCACTGCTCATGGGCGGCGAGGTCATAAGTTCCACTGAGATAAGACGATGCGTCCGTGAGGGCGAGATAGCCAAAGCAAATGAAATGCTGGGTTATCATTTTGGATTCTGCCTTGAAGTGGAACACGGCTTTCAACGTGGCAGAACGTGGGATTTCCCCACGATAAATCAGCAGATACCAAAGGGCAGGGTAATGCCGAAATTCGGCGTTTATTGCTCCGCTGTTGAAATAGACGGAAATAAGTATGCAGGCGTGACAAATATAGGCGTAAAGCCTACCGTCCATGTTGAAACAGCTCCCCTTGCAGAAACCTTCATCATGGATTATCATGGGGATCTTTACGGCAGAAAGCTAAAACTTGAACTGCATGAATTTCTCCGCCCCGAAAAAATGTTTGACAGCTTCGACAGTCTCCGTGAGGAGATAGCTAAAAACAAAGAGCAGGCGGTCAGATATTTTGAGGAAAATAAAATATGACAAGTGAAGATTTGCCAAGACGAAAGAAAATACGTCTTGAGGGTTATGATTATTCTGCAAACGGCTTGTATTTTGTGACAATATGTGTTACGGAAAAATACCAAGTCTTGTGGGAGAATGTAGGGGCGAACAGTGTTCGCCCGCTGACTTCAAATGAAATTCTGCACCCAAAACTTTCTGTTACAGGAAAACTTGTAAAGAGAAAACTCACAGAGATAGCTGAACACTATCCCGACGTTTTTGTAGAGATGTCTTGTATCATGCCTGACCATGTGCATATTATAATCAAAATTGAAAAACAGCCGAAAAACGGACGAACACTGTTCGCCCCTACAAGTGAAACACCGACACTTTCAAGGGTCATAAAACATTTCAAAGAGGCTGTCACAAAAGAACTAGGTTATTCAATATGGCAAAAATCATTTTATGATACGATAATCAAAAACAGAAAGCAACACGCAGAAATAAGGCAGTAAATTGCAAATAATCCTGAGAAATATGTTAAAATTGCATATGATGAGCAGGATGTGAAATAAGATTCTATTTTTGAAAGGAAGATATAAATGAACAAGGTAAGAACAAGATTTGCACCTTCACCAACAGGTTATATGCACATAGGTAACCTGAGAACAGCACTCTTTACCTATCTTATTGCAAAGCAGAACGGAGGAGATTTTATTCTCCGTATCGAGGATACAGACCAGGAGCGTTATGTTGACGGTGCTGTTGAGGTCATCTATAAAACACTTAAAGACGTTGGTCTTAATTGGGACGAAGGTCCTGATATCGGCGGACCTGTAGGTCCGTATATCCAGTCACAGAGAATGGGTATGTTCAAGAAATATGCCGAGGAACTCGTTGAAAAGGGCGAGGCTTATTATTGCTTCTGCGACAAGGAAAGACTTGAGGAAGTAAGAGCCATTCAGGAAGCAAGCGGTATCGCTCCAATGTATGACAGACATTGCCGTAACCTCTCGCCTGAAGAGATAAAGGAAAAGCTTGACGCAGGTGTTCCTTATGTTATCAGACAGAAAATACCTACAGAGGGCGAAGTTACTTTCCATGACGAGCTTTACGGCGATATCACTGTTGACTGCTCTACCCTCGACGACCAGATACTTATAAAGACAGACGGTATGCCTACCTATAACTTTGCAAACGTCGTTGACGACCACCTTATGGGTATCACCCACGTTGTAAGAGGTAACGAGTACCTTGCTTCTGCACCTAAGTATAACCTGCTCTATAAGGCTTTTGGCTGGGAGATACCAACCTATATCCATGTTGAGCATATCATGAAAGATAAACAGCATAAGCTTTCAAAGAGAGACGGCGACGCTTCCTATGAGGATCTTATGAAAAAGGGCTATCTTAAAGAAGCTGTTATAAACTATATCGCTCTGCTTGGCTGGGCGCCAAAGGGCGAGAACGAGATATTCTCACTTGAAGAGCTTGTTAAGGAATTCGATATCCACGGACTTTCTAAGTCCCCTGCTATCTTCGACCCTGCTAAGCTTAAAGCTATCAACGGCAAGTATATAAAGGCTATGACCCCTGAGAAGTTTGCTGAGTATGCTATCCCTTATATCAAGCAGTCCGTTCATAGAGAGGACGTTGACCTTAACGAGATCGCAAAGCTCTTGCAGGCAAGAACAGAGCTTTTCACAGAGATACCTGAAATGGTAGACTTTATCGACGCTCTCCCTGAGTATGATATAGCTCTCTATACACATAAGAAGATGAAAACGAACCCTGAAAATTCTCTTGAATCTCTCAAAGAAGTTCTCCCTGTTCTCGAGGGCGTTGAGGATTGGACAGAGGAAAATATCCATGACGCACTCTTTGACCTTATCGGCAAGCTTGGCGTAAAGAACGGTATCGTTCTGTGGCCTCTTAGAGTCGCAGTTTCAGGTAAGGCGTTCACTCCGGGCGGCGGTGTTGAGATATCATATCTCATCGGCAAGGAAGATACTCTTGCAAGAATAAGAAAGGGCATTGAGAAGCTGTCATAATAAAAACTACGAAAATGTTGAACGTGTGTAGGGGCGAAATAGTTTCCAAACAAGTGGGATGTCGGATCTCTGCAAAGCAGAAATTGCACCGTTCCCCTACAAATTACATAGATACATCGCTTTTAAACAGATAAATAATTCAACAGCGGAGCATTTTGAGTATTTGCTACTTTAAATTTACTTAAAATGCTCTGTATTTCGTACAGCTATCACTCCCCTGTCACATAAGTATTATAAAATTGTAAAGACTTATGAATGCTTTTCCTAAGAGGAGGAAATAAAATGATAGAGGTTATAAACCTTACCAAGAGATACGGCGACAAAAAAGCTGTCGATAATATCTCTTTCAAAGCGGAGGACGGCGAAGTTCTCGGCTTCCTCGGTCCTAACGGAGCGGGAAAATCCACCACCATGAATATCCTTACAGGCTACATATCCTGTACAGACGGCAAAGCCCTTATAGACGGCGTAGATATCCTTGAAGACCCTATCAAGGCTAAAAAGCAGATAGGCTATCTCCCTGAGCTTCCGCCTCTTTATATGGATATGACCGTAAAAGAATATCTCTATTTTGTCTATGACCTTAAAAAGTGTAAGCTTCCAAAGGTGTCACATCTTAAAGATATATGTGGACTTGTAAAGATAGACCATGTTTATAACAGAATAATCAAGAACCTGTCAAAAGGTTATAGACAGAGAGTAGGTCTTGCTCAGGCTCTTATCGGCAACCCAAAGGTTCTTATCTTGGACGAGCCTACAGTAGGTCTTGACCCTAAGCAGATAATCGAGATAAGAACTCTTATAAGAAAGCTCGGCAAAAATCATACCGTTATCCTTTCTTCCCACATCCTCTCTGAGGTGCAGGCTGTCTGCGATAAGATAATAGTCATCAACGAGGGCAAGGTCGTCGCAAACGATACAGAGGAACACCTCTCACAGAAGCTCTCAGGCGAGCATAAGCTCACTGCAAAGATACAGGGCGATAAGGATAAGATCGTCAGAGCAATGCAGGGCATAAAGGGCGTTGAGAAAG
>OOBT01000790.1_pt1 | contig 18658 bp, 16 predicted proteins | sample 1671551 | NCBI WGS metagenome assembly OOBT01 (sample SAMN06348168, study PRJEB24527) | human gut metagenome | reverse complement strand
AAATCATTGAGTTCAAAACTCGCTCGGCGGTTTTGCTGAGCTGTACAGAGTTCTGCGTTTTGAGGGTATGGACGATGTGTGCGGCCGCTCCTCAGACACTGCGCGTGGCGAAGTAGTCTCGGTCTGGAGAAAAGGCGCTGCCGCGTGCGGGGGTGTGTAATCAAGAATGCTGACGGGAGTCAATTCCTTGGCCAGCGGGTGGTCAGCATAATCAAACTTTTTCAGTTTCAGGACATTGTGTCCTCGGATGACCACCAGCAGTTCCTCGTTGGGGATGCGCAGCACCTCGTCCGGAGTCAGCAGCCGTCTGCGCCCCTGGCCCTCCGTCTGACGGTATTGGGGGATGACCTGCGCTACGGCAATGGTCTTGCGCACGGTCATGGTGGAGTTGATCTCCACCGACATATCACCGCTCCGCGCGGAGAAGTACTCGGCGCTGACCTCATCGGTACAGCCCAGCATGAGCTGCACGTCCAGGTTACCGACGATCTCCGCCCAGAGATTGTTGGGATACCGGTTCTGGAGCTGACCGAGGCTCTGCACGGCCAGCATCACATAGATCGCACGGCTGCGGATAACGCTGAGCGTACGGGCAAAATCCGAACCGTCCGCTGCGCCGCCGAGCTTGCCCACATTGTTGAACTCATCGAAGATGAGGTTGACCGGGACTTTGCAGCGCAGCTCCGGCGTGCTGTCGGCATAGCGCACCAACTTGATGAATAGAAACGAAAAGAACAGCGAGGACAGAAACGCCATCGTTGCGTCCTGGTCGCTGAGTATGACGAAGTAGGCGCATTTGCGCTTGCCCGGCGCCGTGAGATCGATATCGCTGCGGCTGATGATGTCCCGCACAGCCTCGTTCTGTAAGACCTGTAACCGGGTGCCGAGTCCAAGGACGATGCCGGAACGCACCGTGTCGCTGGCCTGCGAGAAAAGATTGAACGGCGCACGGGCGGGGTGATCCAGCGGCAGCTTCTCAAAAAGCGCCGTCAGCTGCCGCTCGCTGTTTTGAGTCAGGAGCCGGTAGGCGGCCGCCAGGTTCTTCGTCTCCGGGCTGCGGCTCCTGTCCAGATCGATATAGAGCACCAGCGCTTTGAGCAAATTGGCCTCGCCGTTGTCCCAGAAATGGTCGCCCTTGCCCTCGCTGGTGTTGGAGATGATGACATTGGTCAACACCTGCGCCAGCAGAGTATCGCCGTTCAGGTCTGACATGCAGTTCCATGAGTCGCCGTGCCGGGGGTCTACCAGATTGAATACTTTTACCTCATACCCGTTCTTGCGGAACAACTCGGCGGTATCGTTATAGAGCTCCGCCTTCGGATCCGTAATGACTGCCGACTCTCCGCGCTTGAGTATGGTGAACAGTGCCGGACGGATCACGCCACGGGATTTCCGGGTACCTGATGCACCGAATACGGCGATGTGGCGGTTCAGTCTGGTGTCTTTAGGTAAGCAGACGACGCTGCCGTTTTTTTCGCCCAGGATGATGCCATCGGCCTGCGACGGAGGCTTGATCTCCAGAATCTCTTTCAGTTCCTTGTCCTTCATCCATGAAGCGGTGCCGTAGGTTCCGTACTTGCTGCGGGTAAATCCGCGCTCATCGTAGTCCTTGGAGCTGAATTTATCGTGGAAACGCACATAGGCCGTGATACCGACCCCGGTCAGCAGCAGTATACCGATGCTTTTTAGCCCCGGGATGCTGAAGGCGCTGCCCAGACACACGATCGGATTCCAGTCTACGGCGCCGATGGTCGTTTGCCCTGTAAGACCGCCGGAATTCATCCAAAGCTCATAGTTTATCAGCAATTGGCCAAGCACTCCGCCCAGGTAAAGCAGGGTGATGAGTCCTGGTATGGAGACGGCGATGATGGCTGCTGCTCGCTTTTTATCCAGAATGCATTCCTCCTTTATAGTCCCAGTTCTGCTTCTACTGTGGCAGCGTCGATGGTTTTGAGTGTGATATACGGGCCAAGGTACTCTCTTAGAAAGGGCGCTTGATCATCGAAGCAGAGTACCTCGAAGCTCCCTGCGCCGGTCTGCATTGCCTCACGAAAACGGATCAGGCGTGCGATGTCGCCGTCAAGATGCGAGAAAACACAGGTGCCGCCGATACTGGCGTCGTATTCCATGAATCCCCGGTTATATGACCGGACGTCTGGGTCGAACAGCAGCTCAAGCAGTTTTTCTTTCCAGTCTGGGACGGTGAGCAATCTGAGCTGCCGGATGCCGCCGGCATTCATGGGCACAAAATAGATGTGTCGATAGATTCCATCAAACCGAAGTTCCAGTCGCCGGTTTTTATCCGACTCCAGCAGTGTGGTCAGCGCCGTATCATAGGACTCGCCCAGCAGGATTGCGGAGTCGATGCTCTGAACCCCGGCATTCATGCGGGCAAGCTCTGTCAGGCTGTGGAGTGCTTTGAACTCTCCCATGCCGTTCCATTTCATCGCGGCGTTCCGCGTGTTGTAAACGGCGTAACAGCCGCCGGGATAGAAGATTGCGCCGACGATGCGTGTGAACATGGTTTTGTTCTGTTCCGCAGGGGTGATCCTCTTGAAGTCCCGCGCCAGGTAGAAGGCAGGCGCGTCCGGTGTTATCCGAAGGATGGCACGGTTTTGCAAGGCGGGGAGCAGATAGGCCTTTGTCTCGACACCGGCGATCAGGTGCATCCCAATCGTCTCGGCAACCCGAAGGTTACGGTCCCGATGCGCCATACCGCCGGGAAATCTATGATTGTAAAACGCGGCCATATAATAGTCGTATGCGTCCATATGTATCCATTCCAGTATGGGGAGAGCGCCCTTACAGAAACGAATCGCTTTGGCATTCCCGATGCCGGTCATCTGCAGCAGCTTTACCCTCATCCGCTCATCGGTATCCGGGTTACGAAGCTCCTGTGTTGTGGAAAGTTTACCCACCAGCGCTCTGAGAGTACGCTCGTTTCCCAGCACGCCAAGCGAACGGACAGGGTATTCGCCGGCGAGCCCAAGCACTGTGATAAGCCGATGCACATGACTTCCCGGCCGAACGGTAATCATTGTTTCAAGCCCCGGAATGCAGGAACTTTCCGACAACATGACTGCTCTCTTTGTCGGAAACCGTCTGCGCAAAAAGCCTGAAAAATATCGGTTTCATCGGTGTTTTCCGGCTGTTAAAAGATATGTCATTGGGGAGGCGGGTTTTTGCCCTGTTTTTACACATGTTTTTGACGCTGCTCCGGCACATTTTCATGGAGCATCACCCCCTCATCCGGGATCAGGGGCTCAAGTACCAGCCACTGTGGAAAATCCCGTGCCGGGACCACATACACCTCCGTACGCTCCTGCGTGGAGGCCGCGCTGCAGTAGAAATGATCGCAGCACGGCGGCGCGTCATCCGTAAGCACATACATGGCGACGGTATCGGAGACCATATTGACCTCAATATTGTCATGATCCCGGTACCGACGCTCCGGCCTGCCTTTTTCATATACATGGCGGAATATCATGATGCTTTCGGGGTATCGAACCGGTGCTTTGCCCTGAAAGAAGTTCCTGAGCGCCGGGTACAGGATGCCCCGAATATAGGAGGCGGAGCCCCTCTCCTTTTTGGGGAGCAGCAGAGGCAGCCGGATGCAGAACCACCCTTCGATGGTAAAGCCCGCTTCTATTGGAACCGACTCTGCTGCAACCGCATCCACATCCTGCAGTGCCCGCGGATTTCCCGTGTAGGCGGGAAGCGCTCTGGTCAGCAGCGTCAATTTTTCGCTTTCCTCAGCCAGCTTCAGCGCCATGGCATACGCCAGCTCCATGCTTTTCCCTCCGGTCAGACAGCGGAGATTTCTTATGGTCATGCCGAGCCGTCGATCCTGCGTCTCTATTTTATCCAGCAGATGAATGAACGAGCTTATCGAGTCCATCGGTTGCAGCCTCCTCTGTGTAAAATGTAATGTCCGGTTCTTCCTGCCCGGCAAAGTTGACGGTTGCAAACAGGCAGGGCGCCTTGGGGCGCATCATCTGGGATGCCATGGCGATATTGGGCAGGACAAAGATATATTTCATCTCGTCATCCTGCGGCTGCAGCAGCTTGCTAAGGTGCTGCTCACCGTCATACAGCACGACGATCTCATAGCCGGTGTTTTCCTTCAGAAAAAAGATTTGGGACGGGTAGACCGCAGGATAATGCGCCATGGGATCCACATAGTCGATAAACCGCAGCAGCACCCATACGGCAAGGATCGTCCGCTGATCCGGCTTGCATAGTCCATCCAAAGCCAGATAGTAGCCACCGGCCACATCCGAGATTTGATGCTCCCTTTTCAGATTGCGAAGAATCTTCTCCGCCGTCTCCGGGGTTTTGTCCCGCAGCAGTCGGATCACCTGTGTTTTGGTCAGTGCGCCGTACTGCGACAGCCATTTGATCACATGGCGCTCATCATCAAGCAGCATGTTGTTCACCTCCTTCTGCGTGTGCGTATTCTTTGCAAAATGCGTATTCTACGCTGAATGCGTTTTCTCCCTCTGCCGTTCTTTGAGGATTGCCTCCAGCTCGGCGCGATCCGTGGTGATCATTTCCTTTTCCAGCTTGGAGGCCTTCACCACCACAGGCACTTTGTTGTTGTTGGAGCTGATGAGCGCCTCGCCGCGCTCGAAGCGGGTGATGGCGCGGATCTCCGTGCGGGTGAGCTTCAGCGTTTCCTGTACATACCGGGCCTCGTCCGGCTCCAGGTTCAGAATGATCTTGTTCTTGGAGTTGTTGATGATCGCCCTGCCGTACTTGCCGTCCTCCAGACCGAAGAAATCCGACAGGTCCTGCGTTGCGGAAATGGCCGCTCCGCCGAAGCCGCGGATAACCTTGAATATCTCAAGACAAAACTCTGCGGCCATGCGGTTGGAGCTGGCGCCGATCAGCTGCCAGATCTCGTCGATAAAGATGGCTTTGCGTTTGGTGCGGTCAGACTTTATCTGATCCCACACATAATCCAGTGCGATGAACATACCCACCGGAAGCAGCTTGCCCTTCAGCTCCGACAGGTCAAGGACGATGTACTTATTAGAGAGGTCTACATTGGTCTGTCTGTTGAAGCTTTGGGCGCTGCCGGTGACAAAACGGCTGATGATGGCCGCCAGCCGCTGGGTCATGGGATTCTCCTGCAAGTGCTTATGCAGGTCGCCCAGGATGGGCATCTGCTTCATTTTGGGCGGAGCGGAGGACATGTCCGTATAGATGGAGTCGTTATCATGGGTGATGCCGAAATCCGCATAGGTTCGGATCAACGCTTCATCCAGCATCTGTTCTTCTTCATTGCTCATATCGGGGATCAGCAGGCCGAAGAAGGTCATGAGCTGCTGAATTTTTCGAGCCAGCATGGAGCCCATCTCCACATAATCGATCTCGTCAATCAGCTCCATCTCCGGCGACATGGTATGCCGTATCTCCATTACATTGATGCAGTGGGGGGAACCCGGTGCGATCTTGATAAACTCGCCGCCGATCTTATTGCAGGCTCTACGGAATTCGTGTCCCTTGATGGGCGCCAGAATGTAGCACTGAATGCCGCGCATCCGCATCCGAAGCGCCAGCAGCTGCATGGTAAAGGTCTTGCCTGCGCCCGATGTGCCCAGCAGGTTCAGGTTGGCATTTTTATTGATCTTTGTGTTGAACAGATCCACGATGCACAGGGAGTTGTTGTATCGGTTGATGCCCAACAGCACGCCATTGTCGTCCGACAGCTCAAAGCTGGTGAAGATATAGCTGGATGCGGCGCCGCTAGTCAGAACATTGCGCTGCGCCTTTTTCTCCAGCTTGGGCGAGATTTTCAGGAACGGCATCACCGACTGAAGTGCGGCCTCCTGCTGAAAGCTGCACTCGCTGGTGTACATATCCATGGATTTGAGCATATCCACCATCTGCTGCTTGCGCCAAAGCAATTCCTCGTAGGTTTTGGCCGATACGGTGATGAAAACGCTCATGTAAAAGAGGTCCTCGTTGTAGTTGGCGATGCCATTCTTGATAAAATAGCCCGCCTGTATGGAATTGGTCAGCTCCTCATAATCGGTGCTGGTATCCTGCATGCTCTTGAGCTTGGTGCGGTTGAGCCTGATCCGCTGGGCGACCTTATCTATGGTGCGGCTGCGGTTCTCACGGCGGAGATGGACGTCGATGTCCACTCCTTCTCCGGCGTTGATGAGCGAGGACATCCAGCCGGCCCGGACGCGGCTTGGATACCCGCCTGCCTTGATGTAGAGGAAGGAATAGTACAGCCCGTCCATAACGACATAGTTATAATGGCTCAGGTCGATGCCGCGGGGCGCCAGAAAGTTGGCCATGCGGATCGGCGGCACCGGGTCCAGACCGATGATTTTCTTCTTTGCCGCCATGGTGTCCACCACGATGCGATCTACACGGGAGGAAAACGGCTCGTCCGTACAGGAGCGCCGGTTGTAAAACATGTATAGGATTTCGGCAGTCGCTTCATCCGGGTCTTTGGACTGCACGATGCTGTTGCCGCATTGCATGAAATACGCCCGCGCTGTCTGCTCGGCGGTCTGGAGCATGCCGTAGATCTTTGCATAGTCGTCGCTTTCGTTGCGGCCTACCGCCTCGTACTGGAAAATCAGAAAGAAGCGCCTCGTCAGCGCTTCCCGATTTCCCACATCCTTGATGAGTCCGATATAATCTTCGCCAAGTTCCTTACATTGCGGATTCTCCTCGTGTTCCAATTCCTCGCAGATCATGGATATGTGCTTATCTGAGTCCGCGCGGCGCGTAATGGACTTGAACTGCAGCCGCATGGGGGATATCTTCAGCCAGCTGGCAAAGCTGGAGATGATGTTGAACTGCTCCTCATCGGATCGCAGCGTGAAGTTGATCGGCTCGATCTCAAGGATTTTTATGTAGCGGTTGTCCGTCGTTTCAATGATCCCGTTTTTCAGGTCGCGGATGGGCAAATAATCCTGCACAAACTCAAGCTTTTCTTTTCTGCGGTTTCTTTTTCCTTTTGCTTTGGCCATAGCGGTATCCGATCCTCCTGAAGTGTAATTTCCTGCGGTGTGTCCAGAAATGGATGATATGGCCGATGTACTGAAACAGCGACCCGCCATCCACGCCCATTGCAGACACCACCGCCAGCGGCAGCAGCGTGACCGTCATGACCACGATGCGGATGGTGCCGGGCATGGGGATCAGAATCAGCTCCGGATAGCCCAAAGCCAGCACCAGAATCACCGTTTCAATTGCGTTCCGGGTATCGATCATCCCTCCCAGCAGTTTGCCGCTGTCCGTATAGTTTGCGGGGATTGCGTACACGTTGTTGTGTTCTCTTTCGTCCAAGTTTTTCACCTGCCTAATCTGTAAATTGTTGCGGTTGTGGTATACCGTCCCATCCGCAGCGCCTGCTGATGGGACGGCACATAGATATCCACGCGATGGATATTGTTCTCTATGCCCGAGCCGCCCCGATCTTCCACGGTGTACATGGTACCGTTTATCATGATTTGCGTGCCGAAGGGATAATGGCTGGACATAGCGACCATACCGACCGCTGCCTGTTTGCCGCTGGCGGTAAGCCCCTGTGCATTGCTGCCGCAGCACTTTGCGCAGGCGCAGTAATGCGTCACCTCTACCTCCAGCGTATAAAGCGCCTCGCCGGTCGGGGCGTTTACCACCGGCGCATCGTAATCCACGATGCTGAGGCGGCGATAGGAAAGCCTTCCTTCATAGCTTGGCGTATTCAGGATAACGCCGATGCCGCCGGAGGAATGCACCCACATACGAGTCCCTTCCGCATCATATCCGGCAAAAACAAGCACATGGCCCCAGCCGTCATCATCCGCAAGGAATCCCAGATCACCCGGCAGCAGCTCCGCTGCGGAGATGCCGTAGGTATTCGGGTACTGTCCGTTGCAGCCGGCGCCGATTTCAACGCCTACTGCCGTATTGAATACCCATGTGGTGAATCCGCTGCAATCAAGACCAAAGGGCCGAATCGTGCCGGTCGTCGGAGAACCGGCTGACGTCACCAGCCGCGGCGTGTTCCAAGCATCGTTCCAACCGGGCGCCGACTTGCCACCCCAGAAATATGGGACCTTGCCCACCAGCGACAATGCCGTTGTGAGGATATGCTTCCGCATGGGGCTGCAGTTCTGCGCGTTGACAAAGGCGATCAGCTCCGCATCGGTCAAGGGAACCATCTGCCCATTGCCTAATGTCCCATACAGCGTCATTTTCAAGGCGTTGGCCATCTTCTGAATGGCCTCGCCATAGGTTATTTTGAATTGGTCATAGGTGGCGGAGGGATCGATCCCGAAGGCTCGGATGATGACACTGTTATCAAATGGCTGTATGGTGCATTCCACATACTTTACGACCTCCGTTTCCGGAGTGAGCGTCTCGTTGCCGCCCTGCTCATAATAGGTTTCGCTTCGTGTGCCGGTGATTCTGCCTCCGCTGTATATGGGAACGGAAACTACCACAGGCGTATAGGCTGCCACATTGACCGGTTCCGATGTTGTTATCGTTTCGTCCGGCTCATAGTAGGTGCGACGGGCTGTGGTATAACGGTACTGCGGAACGCCATTGATGGTTCCCGTCTGCGTCTTCGATGTGACGACCGTCACGGTAACGGGCCTGTATGTAGCGTAGGTAAAGGGGACGATTTGCTCCGATTCCTTCTCCACGAAAGATACCGGAAACATACTGTCGGCAACGCTGCGAAGCTTTGCCAGCATATCCTCCTTGCCGGTATTGCGTTGTTGAAGAGATGCGGAGTAGGCCGCAAGGATATAGCTTACATCGTACCCGGCGGAACCCTGTGCGTAATTGATAAGTGCATCCATAGACAGATCGTAGTCGTATCCGCCGTCCTCAATAATCTGCTCGACTTTTGCGAGGGCTGCGTCATACCCTTCCTCCACAACTGCGGAAATATCTGCGGCAAGGTCGTTATAGGATTCCAGCAGTGTTGTGGGGTTTTCCATATCCACCATCGACCCATCCAGCCCAAACACGCTGTTTGTGACAACGCTGGGCAGTGAAACGATCAAGACGATAATGACAAGGAAAAACAGACAGATGCAGACAAGTATCTTAAACAGTGTATGACGCATGGCCCATGCCGCCGATAAAATTGCGCCCCACGGTCCGCCCGCAGCGGTTCCTGCGGCTATCTCGGCAACCGCCTTGCCGCCCTCCACACCTGCCTGCACCGTCGCAGCTGCTGCATTGGCGCCGGCTTCAGCGCCTCTCGCGGCGGCTTGCTTCGCCGTCTCTATTCCTGCTTCCTTTGCGGCTTTGGCCATCTGCTTGGCAGCTTCGCCGTAATTATCGCTGCCGTCGCCTATCTGCCGTTTATCCGGCTCAGCCATTTTCTTTTACACCTCCCCGGTGAGTATCCGAAGCCGCGCGTGGCGGCTGCTTTCTTCATTCGCAGGCAGGCAAAACAGCCGGAGGGATATCATCCGCTCCGGCTGTTGCCCGCTGCATTTATTTCCTGCGTTTCGGCGCCTTTATGCCGCTGTCCGGACGCTTTTCCGGCTCCTTAAAGCGGCTGGGCATGTTCTTGTATCGGACCGACTCCACGGACACCGTGCGGACGTTTTCACCGTCGTAGACGGGCTTTCCGTCCTCGAACACCGGCTTGCGTTCCACGGCGGGGTCTCCATGGATGGCGATCCATTGCTGCCCTCTGACGTCCACATACACCTGATAATCCCCGCGCGGTGCGGCGAATCTGGCGGTGTCGTAAAAGGCCGTCCCGGAGCCATCGGTATGGCGGACCTCGAAGTGTCCGTCCTCCCGATGCGTGCCGTCCACATGTGCCACCTGCTGCTCAAAGCCGGGCATGAAGTTACGGAAGGCCGCCTGATTATATGCGTCTGCGGCCTCTCCCTGTTCAAAGGCAGGCGCTTCCGCGTGCTGCTGCATAGCGTACCAGTCTACGCCGTTTGCCGCCTGCATGACAGTGTGCGGTGCGTCGGGCTCATTGTAATATGCGCTGTTGTACCACAGGCTGTTTCCGCTCTCGCTGCCGGCTTCCATGATGCCGTCGCCCGTGTTGCGAAGGACTGTACCTTCAGCAGCGCCGGGGAAGGCTGCTGCAACCTGTTCGGATTCGGCGGGGCTGCCGGTAAACCCGGGCGCATCGTAGAAGGCGTTTCGGCCCTCGCCGCTGGCCATCTGATACCAGGTGCTGCCGTCAGTGGCAGTTACAACGGAGTGCGGAGCGGCGGGTTTTTCAAACTGCGCCGTATTGAACATCTCCACACTGCTGACCTTGCCGTCTGTGCCGGTCGCCGTCGTGCTGATATGTCCGCCGCTGATCTGGGTTCCCTTGAGTGTATGGCCCGCAAGCTGAGGCATGTAGTTGCCAAGGCTGCGGTCGGCGATATCGCCGGCAATAGTGCCGGCTGCTTCTGCGGGACGCGCTGCTACGGAGGAGATGGATTCTCCCGTAAGCATCGCACCGTTTCTGGCAGCTACACCGCCGAAAATGCGCCCGACAAAGCCGACGCCGCCGCCCATGCCCATGCGCGTGCCGCCATCAACGACGGCGTCACGGACATAGCTGTTCCCCTTGAATCTGCTGGCAAAGCCGGATGCAAAGCCGCTGGCCGCGGCGCCGGTTCCGGTTGCAGTCGAACCGCCCCTGCCGAACACGCTGCCTGCGCTCTTTGCGCTGTGTCCCACGCCGCTGATCACCCTTGCAGCCATCAGCAGTTCCATGCCCATGCTGGAACCGGTCTGCGCCACATTCAGTCCCATGGCGGCCATATAGCTGTCGAATTTCTGTGCGGTCTTTAGGAATGCCAGTGCGCAGAACAGCCATAGAAAGATAGATCCCTGCCCTGTACTCAGCGCGCCGCCATTTCCGATATACTGGCCTACCGAGGAATTAAAGCCCCGGATAAACCACACGTTCATGACCAGCAGGAGAAGCTGCGAGCCTACCATCCTGCACCAGCTTTTAAAGACCTGATTAGTCGCCTTGGAGCCGCCCATGCAGAATGCCAGCGGGGAGGTATAGCACAGCACACCGACCACGATATACCGTTCGACCGCCTCCAGCAGCAGCTTGAAGTAATTCCATCCGAGCGCGATCAGCAGGATCAGAACCAGTATAGGCCCGACAACCGTCACGGTTGAAACGATTGTCAGCAGTCCGTTGCTCAGTACCTGCTCCACACCGGCAAAGGTGAATTCCTCCGCCGTCATGCTTACATCCATCAGTGCCGTATACGGCGCTCTGGCAATGTCGAGCGCCAGCATGAAAATTGGTTTTGCGTATCCGATCAGCAGCGCGAAAATCGCGCCACGCACAACTAATTGCCATGGGTTTTCGGCTTCGGTAATGGGTCCTCCGAACGCCCGGAACAGCTGCCAGACCACAATGAGAAAAAGGACTGCCCAGGCTGTGTACTGCATGACGTCAAAGGCCTTGGTGATGAAGGGGAAATACTCCTCCATGGTCACCATGTCTGTTCCCAACGCATTGAGAAAGAGGCCGGAAACCGCGTCCATGATCTGCGAGGCAATGCTGGAGATCCATGTCACGATCCCTTCAAAAATCCAGTCTAAGATAGTCGTTCACCTCCCGTCTGATCCCGAACTGTTGATCATTAGCCTGTGTACTGCCCGCCGGCGATCAACGGCTGCAGGTATGCTACGATAAAGCCGAGTGTGTTAAGAATAATCCAGGTCACAACGACGCGCTTGAGCCAGCTGGTAGCCTCGTCCACCGCACGCTGGTTCCGGCTGACCATCCGCACCAACAACGCAATGGCTGCCACGGTCACGGCGACAATGGTACTGATCCCGACCAGTTGTCCGTAGATATCCCGCATGATCGTGGAAAAGCGATCCCAGATCGTTTCAGCCATTACGGGCTGGACGGAGAGGATCATTGCCGACGCGGCGCCCACTAACGACCAGTAGGTATTTCTGAGCCGATGCTTACCTGATACAAGTTGCTTTGACATGCTTTTACCTCCTGTTTTTCAATTCGGCACATAAAAAGGCACCGCTCTCGGAGGCTGAACTGCCTCGCAGAAACGGTGCCTTTATGGTGTGCTCCTACTATCGGACGCTAACAGTATAGCATGTTTGCATTTACATGTCATCGGCGCGAACCGTGCCATTTTCTCCGCCTTTTTCTGTGCCATCCACTATGCCAAAAGGGAAGTGGCGTTTACTCTGTTGCGGAGAAACCGGCGACTTTACAACCGGTAAGGCAGTCAGCGTCGTGAATTATGAAGCTGCTACAGCAAATGGATACCTCTTTCCAGATTTCTGAGTGCATCCATCACTGTGTAAAAAGAAGGAACATCACCATAGAGCATATCCTTCATTGCTTCGTAATCTGCGGCCAATGCTGCAAAGCGATAATCCGGGGGAACCAGCTTCAAGGTGCCTGGGACAGCCTCCTGATACTTTGCCCAAGATCTCGGATAGAACTTCATTTTGAAGTCTACTACCGTTTTCAGCAGGTCCACCCGCGCAAAAGCGGCCTCTTTCACAGGCGTCATAGACATCCGATACAGGTCATAGTAATGCCGGGAATAACGCTGCGGCATTTCCGAACCTTCGGGTCTGTTGGCTTCATGGTGCAGGATCGTCGCCTTTTCCCAGAAAGTCCGCTCCGGCGCAACGGTCAGAATTGCCGTATCCTTTTGTGAAAAAACTTTTGGATAATAGGTTGCTGCATAAGGCTCGATCTGCGCAATTTTTGCAGGCGTCCAAGCAGCCAACGCCCCGATCTCCAAACGAATGACCTGCAGGGTGGCAGGGTTTGTGAACAGGTGCGGATAGGCAAAGATGACGGTCTGTTTGTCCTTTTCGTCTATGTAAATGTTCGCCTCACAGCCAAGCTCCCGAGAGAACTCTGCCTGAACGGTGGGGCAAAACTGTTCTGCGAGGAAAACTTCTGCCCGCGCATTGGCTTCTTTGTTGAATGCATCCTGCTTGGTGTTGGAGCGCTTTTCCCATGGCTCGTCTTTACCATATCCCAACACCCGCCAATCCAAAATCAGATCAATATCCTCGGAAAAGCGGCTGATCAGGTTGAATGCTTTGGAAAGGCTGGTACCGCCTTTGAAGGTAATAGCATCTTTCCAGGGGCATCGGTGGAACAGATGGTCAAGCGTAAAGCATACCCAAAAATCTTTTTCTACGATGGCATCATTCAAGCCCATCTTATCTGCTGTATTTCGGAACAGTTCGCCACGGTCACTGTCCGGCAATCGTGCTACATTTCTCATTGTGTGTCGCCCCCACAAATTTTCCTTATCGTATCGTAAACCCAATCCGTAGATTCCGTCGCCTCTTTCAGGCAGGCTCGCTTTTCGTCCTCGGTCAGCTTTTCAGAAAGCGTCTGTATGATCTTCGCCGTCACATTGATCCTTCCCAAAGTTTTCAGTGCCTGGATCACCAAGCTCGTCATGTAAGACAGACCGGTGATTTCCTTGTTGGTCCTATGCTTAAATTCCAGCTTTGTGGAGTTCCACTCATAGGTCTTATACGGGCCGTCGCTGATATAGGACCAGACCGCCGTTACCTGTGTGGAGAGCCCCAGAAGGTTCAGGGCTGTATTCCCACACGGGACGATGGTCCAATGGTAACTTCGCGCCAATGCTTTTGCAACTGCGTCCGGGTCAGCCGCTACGTATTCATCAAGCAGCTTGCTGTACTTCGGCTTTTCGTAAACACCCTTTAATATCCGGCGAAGCACACCGATTTGTGTCAATCTGTTCAGATTGCGCCTGGTTGTTTCCGAATCAGCAATATCCGCGAAATCCGAGTTCACGAAGATTGTGCCGTCGTCCGCACCGTTGATTCGCTCCTGTATCTGCTTGGAATATCCTGTTTTCATCCTGTCTCCCTCCTCCATCATGTCCCGAATATTATATAATATTCGGGACAGAATTTCAACCGGATTTGCGTTCCTTATCTACAGTATCTCCAAACAATCTGCACATAATCAAACAGCTGCTATGTCGATGCATCTGCGTGGTATCATTTGTCCCGCTCCTGTAGAAGCAATGTAATAATCGAGACCTTTAACCTTACCAGTTTTCCAAAATAGAAAGAACCTCCAGCCAGGAATCCACCTCGCCGGCAGGGGCAGACCATAGGCGCAGGGCGATGATATTGATTGCCTGCGTGCGGAGCCGGTAATAGTGCCGGGCAGAGATGTCCAGACGGTACAGAAGCTCCTCGTGCATCAGCTTGTCCGGCCCGAGAAAGGTCATGTAGATGATGTCGTACATCTTGTTCCCGTTGACCGGTTTGGATTTCAATATGCTGACCGCATCGTTGAGCCGGTCAACCAGCAGGCGAGAGCGGCGTACACTCTCCATCCGGCCTTCCAGCTTTCGATTGTTCATCCCAAGTTCCAGGTCGATCCGATCCAGCAGCGTATCCAGATCCTTCAGCGGGCGATCCAACTCCTCTGCTACGCTGGACGGGAAGCATTCCAGCGTCCAGAGAATGGTTCGGTAGTGCTGCAACAGGAGAAGCGTGTTATGATACATGCTTTTCTTTTTCTCCTTTTTGGCTTGGCGGACTCTGTCATCATCGATAGACGAATCTCCCAGAATGCCGCGCTTTGTTAGAAGCTCAATAAATGCGGCAGATTGCTGCGACAGCTTGGTTTCCTGCTGTTCATAAAGCGCCTTTCCGGCACTGCTTTCGATTTTGCTCATGTCGATTCTCCTTTCCGGTTTCGTGAGTGTAAGAAAAAATCCGCGTAAGCACATGGCCCGCGGATGTGGTTCGCATCTATGCGGCGTAGTCTACTACTTACACCTCTGCAGTCATAGATACAGTTCTGACAATTCCAACACAGAGAAATATACGCGCGTATTATAGGGGACGAAAGTGCAACGCGATTTTCTGATGCCTGTTCGGCATAATCAGTGGTTCTCATGATAATGATCCTGCGGCTATACCAAAGGATCATCTTGTTCAGGCGTGCATTGTCCGAGCCTCCAATATGCGCATTTCCGGCGCAAATACGCATTTTCTCAATAATGCGTTCAATTTCTGCGCAGGTGGGCAGGGAAGCCTCTGTATCCAGCGGATACAGTCTATTGAAAATGAGGCAGCCGTAGGAGCCCGGCAGACGGTGCAGAACGAAGGCATCCCCATTCTTCTGAAAAAATCTCCACACCTTTGTCTTTTCCCAGCCCCAACGCCGTCCCAAGGCTTCCAATGTCAAAGCGGCGCCAAGTCTCCCGAATTGAACGGCAGGCGCCAGACAGGAAAACGCATTGCCGGTCTCCTGCCAAACCGTGTGGCACCAGAGGTCCAGCCATGCATCTGATTCGCCGAATGTATAATGCTGATCCGCAAGGCGCTGCGTGATGTTGCGGGGAAGGCAGAGAAATCCATAGCCGTCTGTTGCGTAGACTGCTCCACTCATGCATTCGGCGCCGGAGCATTTTACAACCCAATCGGTGACGACATATTCCAGCTTCTTTGTTTTCTCGTCAAGCGTGTAACGGATATACCCGAACCGGCTGAGTGTATTCATGATTTCCAGAGCCTCCGTGCGCCTTTTGACGCCCAGAATGCTCTTCAAGCCGACCACGCCACCGGACCACATTCCCGGCATTACATCGTTTGTGTATCCGCAGTATTTTGCCCGACCCCTGCGAAATGCCGCCCGTGAGGCCAGCTTTGCCCAATAACCCATGATTCCCTTGCCGACCGGCAAATGATTCCTGGGCAGCTTGACCCATTGGTATCTGAACAGGCATTTCGGCATGACGGGTTCCTCCTTTCTGCGACTGGATATAAAAACAAGGCAGCCCCTTTAATCAAGAGACTGCCCTTGCAGTATGTGGTTACTATATTCTTACTTGAAGTCCGGGTAACGATTCCTTCTGCACTCCTACGAGATACCAGTCGTTTCCGTACTCGATGCGAGTGGGTATCCATTCGTCATTTATCAAGACCTCCATTGCAGTTCCGCAGTGCAGGCCGCCATAGATTTCCTTGTTCTCAAAACGGATATCCATACGTTCTGTTTGCCTCTCAAAGTATAATACGCCCTGTTGCATGGTACTTCCTCCCGTGTTATAAAAGTATCGGAAAATAAAATGAGCCAGACGGATCAGCTACATCCATCTGGCTCTGTGGCAGGCTGAAATCATGCGGGATAATAGCCGCTTCAAGTACCTCCTTCCCAGCATATTTTGTCGGATTCAGTCCTGATACTCACCGATTGCGGTTTTCTCTGACTATCCCAATTATACAGCGAACTTCGCTTTTGAACTCGATGGCGGGGGAGGACATGGCATTGGCAAAGCCGGTGATGGGCACCAGCGTGCCTGCCCCGGCGTACCGCGCCAGCCGGTGGTACAGCCCCAGCGCCGTCAGCAGCACCGACAGGAACACCAGTGTTACCGAGGTGGCGGAGGCCGCCTCCTGCTGCGTCAGCCCCAGCGCCTGCCAGCCGTTGGCGATCAGCTGTCCCACGGCGCAGATCCCGCCGCCGACGACAAAGGCCAGCGCCGTGTCCTTGCCGATGGGTGAGCTGGGCGACAGCTGCCGTACCAGCGTGTCATATTCCTTAGGTGTCACGCCATCACATCCTTTCGCCGGTAATATGTGCTGCTTCCGCCGCGGCTATACTTGTCAAAACCCATGAAAACGGCTATAATGATACGGTGATCTCAGGAAAGGAGGGCGTCAGTTATGTACGACCCTGCCCATCCCTTCGGGCGCAAGGCGGTCCAGCTGGCGGTGATCGACCCGGTGAGCTGCACTGGCTGCGGCTGGTGCGCCATGTTCTGCCCCATGAAGTGCATCGACCTGCGGCCGGACGGCTATTATGAGGTCCGTCAGGATGACTGCATCGGCTGCCGCAGCTGCAAGGTCAACTGCTTTTACGGCGCTGTGACCATACTGCCGCCTCAGGTACGCTGATATGCAGAAAGAAAAAGCCCCTCTCGGGCTCTATATCCACATCCCCTTCTGCCGCCAGAAATGCGCCTACTGCGACTTTTACTCTCTGCCCCGCAGCGAGGAGAAGATGGACGCCTATACCGCCGCCCTGCTGCGCCATATCGAGGAGGTCGCGCCCCGCACTGCCGCCCATCGGGTGGACACGGTGTACTTCGGCGGCGGTACCCCCAGCTATCTGGGACCGGACCGCCTGACAAAGCTGCTGCGGACCCTCCGCAAGCGCTGCCCTGTGGCCCGCGACGCCGAGATCACGTTGGAGGCCAACCCGGACTCCGCCTGTGACGTCAAGGCCCTGCGTGCGCTGCGTCGAGCGGGCTTCAACAGGATATCTCTGGGCGTTCAGTCGGCGGATGACGGCCTGCTTCGCGCCATCGGCCGCATCCATACCTTTGCCCAGGTGCAGGAGGCCGTGGCCGCCGTGCGGAAGGCCGGGTTCAAAAACCTCAGTATGGACCTGATCTATGGCCTGCCGGGCCAGACCATGCAGCAGTGGGAGGACACCCTCGCCGCCGTCATCGCCCTGGCCCCGGAGCATATCTCCTGCTACGGCCTGAAGCTGGAACCCGGCACGCCCCTGTATGACCGCCGGGACAGCGAGTGCTTCCCGGACGACGACGGCCAGGCGGATATGTATCTCTACGCCGTCACCGTTCTGGCGCAGAACGGCTATGAACAGTACGAGATATCCAACTTCGCCAAGCCGGGCTTTGCCTCCCGCCACAATTTGAAATACTGGCACATGGAGGAGTACGCCGGCTTCGGGCCCGGCGCCCACTCCGACTTCGGCGGTGTGCGCTACGCCTACGTCCGGGACCTGGACAGCTACATAAGCGGACGCCTGATCCTGTCGGAGTCCGAGTCCGACGCTACGCTGACCCGGGATTATGAGTACGTCATGCTGTCCCTCCGCACGGCGGAGGGCATCGACCGCCGGTATTTCGAGACGACCTACCGCCAGCGGTTCCAGCCCATGGAGGAGCTGTTCGTGCAGTATGAGCGCACGGGACTTGCCGCCCGGACGGAGAACGGCTGGCGCCTGACGCCCCGCGGCTTTCTGGTGTCCAACAGCATCATCGTGGCCCTGGAGGAGGCCCTGGCCGCCCAGAAAATACGCCGGGAGCAGGCCCTGGCCCAGCGGGATTATCGGATAATTTAACTGAAAAAGGCGGCTATGTGCCGCCTTTTTCCGCTTTCCTCTTGACATTTTTTCAAAACCGTGCTACATTGTCAGCAATATTGAAAGTTGCGATGAAGGGGACAGGCCGTGTTTCATGTCCACGCGAAGAGAGCCGCCGTTTGGTGCAAGGCGGACGGGACAGGGACACCGAACATCACCCCGGAGCATCCGCCTGAAAGCTCGCCGAGTAAGCGCGGACGGCAAGGGAGCCGTTACCTTCTCCCCGCCCCATTCCGTGGGGGATGAGTGGCCGCCCCGGCGGCAACAAGAGTGGTACCGCAGAGGACGTTTTTCCGCGCCTTTGTCTCTTGAACGAGACAAAGGCGCTTTTTATTTTGTTTTCAAAACTATTCAGATAAAGGAGAAGCAACATGGAGTACAAGAAGACACTGAATATGCCCAAAAGCGGCTTTCCCATGCGCGCCGGCCTGCCCGCCCGCGAGCCGGAGATGCTGAAGCACTGGGAAGAGCTGGACCTTTACAATGAGCTGCTGAAGAAGAACGAGGGCAAGCCCCTGTTCTCCCTCCACGACGGCCCTC
>OOBT01000783.1_pt1 | contig 18797 bp, 18 predicted proteins | sample 1671551 | NCBI WGS metagenome assembly OOBT01 (sample SAMN06348168, study PRJEB24527) | human gut metagenome | reverse complement strand
AACCGCTTCTTGTACTACTTGTCTGTTTATGTAAAATCTTTCAAAGAACTCTTTCTTCGCAAGTTAGGCTGCGCCTCAACAATTGAAATAAATTTCATTGTATTCGACTTGCACTAACTTTCTTTAATCGCTAAGAGAAGTTGTATTTCTCAAAAGCGAGTGCAAAAGTACAAACATTTTCCGAAACCACCAAACATTTTCCGGAAAAAGTTTTGAAATTAACGGTATTTTAACATTTTCATCTTATTTTGCACTTATTTTGATACCAAACACTTTATTATATACATACACGCGCTCATATCTGCGTGTGGGCACACAAGCATGCGCATATACATAAATGGTACCAGAAAACTATTCTGCCTCCAAATAGAGAACACGAGACGACCAGTCGTTCTTTTTACCCCAGTCTACCTCATGAACATACGGCATTTCCAAGCCATGTTCCATAAGATACTTACCAGAGTAAGATTTTCCCTCACAATCAAGAGGCTTGTTATCAATTACATCAAGTTCTTTTACCTTATATATTTTATTCTCATCCAAACCAGCCATCTTAACTCTTGGCAAATGAACATTATAGAAGTTTGCCAATTTCCACCAATAGAAGACAGCCTTGTCTTTTGCTTCACTAACATACATAATAGAAGACAAGCCCTGATTATCGTACGGAGAAACCAAACGATAAAGGTCGCCAAACTGAACAACAGGACGGATCTCCTTGTATTCAGAGATAGCCTTTCGGCAGAGAGCCTTTTCCTCATCCGTCATATTCTTTGGCTGAATTTCCATTCCAAGTCGTCCGCTCATAGCCACATCAATACGATACTTCAAAGAAGTAGTGCGAAATACGGTATGGTTTGGCACAGCAGAGATATGACTTGCCATGGCGATGGCTGGGAAGAAATAGCTGGTTCCATACTGCATATAAATACGCTGCATGGCATCCGTATTATCACTTACCCAAAACTCATCAAAACCACGGAGCATGCCCCAATTGGCACGGCCACCGCCACTTGCGCAACATTGAATCACCACATCCTTATACTTAGCACGAATACGGTCAATAACCTTCGCAAATCCCTGATGATAAGCGATGTAGAGATGGCTCTGATCGGCTGCAGACAAGTATTGGCTGCCATGATTCATAATAGCCATATTGGCGTCCCACTTGATGTAGGCTATATCTGGATATTTAGTAAGTAAATTGTCTACTACACCGAAAACAAAGTCTTGTACTTTTGGATTTGAGAGATCGAGCACCAGCTGGGTACCGCCACGGCCCAGAACAGCATCTCGCTTAGGAGCCTTGATAACCCAATCAGGATGCTTCTCATAGAGCATACTGGTAGTATTGGTCATTTCCGGTTCGATCCAGATACCAAACTTTACCTGGTTTTTCCTGGCATCGCTCAGCAAGCCTTCAATGCCATTAGGAAGTTTCTTGGTATCAACCACCCAGTCGCCGAGTGCACAGTTATCAGTAACACGAGGATATTTGGTTCCGAACCATCCATCATCCATTACGAAGAGTTCACCACCCATACTATGGATATCAGCCATCATCTGGTCCATTCCCTTCTGGTTGATGTCGAAATAAACACCTTCCCAAGAGTTGAGCAAGATATCACGCTCCTTATCTCCATGTGCCAAGATATATTTGCGTCCCCATTTATGGAAGTTTCTACTTGCACCGCTCAAACCCTGTGTTGAATAGGTCAAAGCGAGTGCAGGAGTTTTGAAAGTCTCACCTTTCTTAAGATGATATTCAGAGTTCTGTTCATTAATACCGGCAAAGAAATAATGATATTCGGTATCATCGGTAACCGTTTTCAGCTTATAGTTTCCGCTATAAACCAAGGCTGCACCAATAACATTACCCGCATTTTCCTGTCCTTTACCATCGAGCGAGAACATGACTTCTGCATGATCGGTATGCGAATTGCGGGTACCATCATTGTTTCGGATTACAAATTCTCCTGGCTGCAGTTTTTCATGACTCAACTGCCCCTCAGCAGCCCAAGTACCGGAAAGATGACTCATCCAGACATCTCCACGACGGATAGGAAGCATAGCCGATGCAAAGGTAGTCAGGGTTACAGTACCCTTTTCACCATTCAGAATCTCGGTCCATGCCTCAATCATATCAACATCATTGTATGCACGATACTTCAAATCTACCTTTATATTATATACAGGATCTTTCAGATGAACGGTCGTAACAGAAGCTTTTCCTTCGTTCTTCACATCACAGCCCGTAGCCACGAGTGCAGTTGAAAGATTGCCATCACTATGACGCATGGCAAGCGCTGCTTCAGCTGGAGTATTCAGTCCGTAAGCCGGATAAGCATCCATACGGCCATCAGTAGCGACCTTCAGATTCTGCAAATCGTTAGGATTCAACTTAGTACCGAAATAGAGATACTGGGCAGGCTTTCCATTCTCAACATCGAGAATGAGCGACATACCCTTTGTATTTACAGATACTTTTTCTGCCATCGCCGGAAGTGCGACAGTCATCAATATAAGTGCAATTGATTTTAACTTCATATTACCTTTCTAAGTTATTAGTTGCGTTTATAGTTTCAATTTTGTGAGAGATGATTTCTCATTTTCACATCGCAAAATTATAAAAAAATCCAATACATTCCAATACTTTTTTGATTTATTTTTCGAAGAAAGCAGAAAAGGACAAACAATCAGCAAATAAAGCAAAGAAAACACTTTAGAAATCGAAAGAATTCCTAAAAGATAGTCCACTTTAAGAAATTCTTAGTATCTTTGCAATGTTATAGCTGATAACGATTTAGGTATAGTGGCTTGAATGCCCTATTTCTCAAAATCAGCAGAATGTGTAACGAAAAGATATATAGAGATATGAAACTAAAGATACATTTCAGTCATAAAGAAGAACTTTGGAACTCATGGTCGCATGCAGGAGGTATCCTGATGGGCTTTGTCGTGGGAGCCATCTTCTTATATTGGTGTTTTACGATGCATAACGGATGGGCTACGGCGGGAGTTATCCTCTATCTGTTCGGTATGCTGATGTCTTACATCGCCTCAACGGTTTACCATGCCGTTTCTGCCTGGAGTAAATGGAAGGAGCGGCTGCGCAAATGGGACCATGCCGCCATCTACTGGCATATTGCCGGTTCTTACTCGCCAATCACGCTCATTGCGATGCGAGACCAGGGATATTGGGGATGGAGTCTTTTTATCTTTATCTGGGCTTGCGCCATTGCCGGAACCATCATGAGTTTTGCCAGACTCAAGGATCACAGCAACCTGGAGACCATCTGCTTTGTAGGCATGGGATTGTCGGTACTGGTTGCCTTTAAACCTTTGATAGACTCCGTATCCACCGCCACAGTCTGGTGGATTATTGCCGAAGGCGTCTGCTACATTACGGGCGCCGTATTCTACAGTATTAACAAGAAGAAATACATGCATTCCGTGTTCCATTTCTTCGTTTTAGCTGGTAGTATCTGCCACATCATTGCAGTTTGGGACATTCTGATGAAATATATCTAAACGACTTAAGAATAAGGATCAAGGCATCGGGAAGTTTTCGCTTTCCGATGCCTTTGTTTTTTATAAAGTTCTATATTACAAGACATTCTTCCATATCATACTCTTCTTATAATATAATAAGGTGGAATTGTTAACAATACGTTAAAGTAAGAAAATAATTGCCCAAAAGTTTGGAACTTATCGCAGAAAAGCATACCTTTGCAGTGTTCTATTGAAGTAGTACACTAAAACATTAAAGATTATGATACAGATTAAAGACATTGATTTCAGATACCCAGGTAGCAAGCACCTTGTATTTAGAGATTTCTCTTTGGAACTCAAGGAGAACAACATTTATGGCTTGCTTGGCAAGAACGGTACAGGCAAGAGCACCCTGCTCTACCTCATCAGCGGATTGCTCCGCCAGCAACAAGGTACCATTCTCGTGGATGGCATTTCGGCACAAGATCGCAGAGCCGAGATGCTGAAGGACATCTTCATGGTGCCCGAAGAGTTTGAACTGCCCAACGTTTCCCTCGCCACCTACGTGAAGATGAACCAGGGATTCTATCCTAACTTCTCGCAGGAAGTGCTAGACCGTTGCCTCAAGGATTTTGATTTACCACTCTCTCTCAAGTTGAACGAACTCTCGATGGGACAGAAGAAGAAGGTATTCATGAGTTTCGCACTCGCCACGGGTACCCGCTTTCTTCTGATGGACGAGCCAACAAATGGTCTCGACATCCCATCGAAGAGCCAGTTCCGTAAGGTCATCGCCAACAACATGACGGAAGACCGCACCCTCATCATCTCTACTCATCAGGTGCACGATGTAGAGTCGTTGCTCGACCACATCATCATCATGAACCAGAGCCAGCTTCTGCTCGATGCTTCGGTTTCGGACATCTGCGAGAAATACACCTTCGAGTACCGCAACCCACAGGAGATGGACGACACCGTGCTCTACGCCGAGCCAACCCTGCAGGGCAATGCCGCCATCTGCAAGCGTCAGGAGGGTGAGCAGGAAACACAGATGAATCTGGAATTGCTGTTCAATGCAGTGATTAATAAAAAATTAAACGATTAAATGATTAGACGATTATGAAAAAGAATTTCGATTTACATAGATTAGGAATGATTATCCGTTGGGATGTATTAAACAACTGGACCCATAATTTGGGAGTTATTGTAGGACTCGCCATCTGTTTTTCAATCACAAACATCATCCGGCTTTACAGAATTAGTGGCTTTATTGCAGCATCCCATGAACTAGATGCCATGACCGACAGTTATAAGAAATCCGCATATATGTTCTTTGGATTCATTTCTTTTATGGTCATTTACGTATTGGCATCTTGCATCTTCAGAAACATGAAGACCAAGTTACAGCGCGAAAGTTTCCTGATGCTTCCTGCCACTAACCTGGAAAAATATGTGGCTCGATTCCTGGTTGTTACCGTTGGTGGTCTTGTGACTTTGCTAGGAGCCTTGGTCATTTCAGATATTATCCAGCTCATCTTTAGCTTTTTCATCACTCCAGGCTTCCATATCAGCCTTACATGGCCAGTACTCAGCCACACCATTTTTGCCCTTTCACCAATAGACAATTCTTGGCAAACAATTCTGGCAGTCTACTCCTTCCTGATATTTGCCCATTCCTTCGCAACCCTGGGAGGAGCCTTCTACCGTAAGTTTCCTGTGCTTCTGACAGCATGTACGGGATTGGCACTTTGTCTGATTTTGGGTTATATTATCAACGAACTGGGTGAAGCCGGATGGCTTGATTTCGTAGGAACCTTGCACATCGAAGAGGGTTCTTCTGCTCAATATTGTGCTGTATTCACCTCGTCTGCAGTCTTTCTTGCTTTGGCTGCCTTCAACTATTGGGCATCCTACAAACTCTTCATCCGTATGCAGGTTATCTGCAACAAGTGGATCAACATCTAAGAATTAAAATTTGAAGATTATGAATTTCAGTAATGATAAAGCAATATACGTACAGATAGCCGAGCGATTGAGCGATGAGATTCTGGCGGGCAAGTACAAGGAAGACGAGCGAATACCGAGCGTCAGGGAATACGCCGTACTGCTGGAGGTAAATGCCAACACAACCGTGAAGGCATACGACCTGCTTGCCACAGATGAGATTATCTACAACAAGCGAGGCCTAGGCTACTTTGTTTCCGCTGGAGCCAAGAAGCAGATTAAAAAGACCCGCAAAAAGGAGTTTATGAAAGAAAGACTCCCGGAACTTGCCCGACAAATGCAGCTTCTCGACATCTCCATCGATGAAGTGAAGGAAGAGTTGGAGAAGAATCTCAAAAAGATTAAGATATGATGACACTATTCATCCTCAAATATATATTTATAGCTTCTGCCTTTACCTTATATATAATAAGGTGTATGTAATAACGTTTTAAAAAAAGAGTTACGCTTGCAACTTTCTGAAAGTTGCAAGCGTCTAATGGTTTAAATTGATATCCATAAAACGAAAGTAATATGTCATTAATTCATCTAAAAGACGTCAACAAGACCTACCAGGGTGCTCAGCCACTCCATGTACTGAAGGGTATCGACCTCGACATCGAACGTGGCGAGTTCGTCAGCATCATGGGTGCTTCCGGCTCGGGAAAATCCACCTTATTAAATATATTGGGTATTCTCGACAACTACGATACTGGCGAATACCGACTCAATGATGTGCTCATCAAAGACCTCTCGGAAACCCGTGCTGCCGAATACCGCAACAAGATGATCGGCTTCATCTTCCAGTCGTTCAACCTCATCTCGTTCAAGACGGCGGTGGAAAACGTGGAGCTTCCACTCTTCTATCAGGGCGTGAGCCGCAAGAAGCGCCACGAACTGGCGATGGAATATCTCGAAAAACTAGGCTTGAAGCAATGGGCCAACCATTATCCCAACGAGATGTCGGGAGGACAGAAGCAGCGTGTAGCCATCGCCCGTGCCCTCATCACCAAACCCGAAATCATCCTTGCCGATGAGCCTACCGGAGCCCTCGACTCCAAAACGAGCGTGGAAGTGATGGACCTGCTGAAGGAACTGCACCAGAAAGAGGGAATGACTATCGTGGTGGTAACCCACGAAAGCGGTGTTGCCAACGAGACCGATAAGGTTATCCATATCAAGGACGGACTCATCGGAAGCATCGAAGACAACAGAGACCATCATCTCGTATCAAAAGACTACGTGAAGTAAGAAGTTTATAGTTTAAAGTTTATAGTTAATAGGGCAGAACTGCTGATGGCGCCAGCCCTCTATAAACTATCAACTATTAATTATTAACTAAAAATAATGAGAGAATTAATCAAAGAAATATGGAGCACGTCGAAGCGCAACAAGCTCCGCACTTCGCTCACGGGATTTGCCGTTGCCTGGGGAATCTTCATGCTGATATTCCTGCTGGGCGCCGGCAACGGACTGATTAATGCCCAGTTGCAGCAAAGCACCCGATTCCTAGCCAACTCCATGCGAGTATTCCCGGGCGAAACCTCCAAGGCTTACAAGGGACTGAAGGAAGGCAGAAGCATCACGCTCAACGACAAGGATATCCTCATCAGCAACAAGACCTACGGTCAATACGTAGATGATGTGGGCGGAAGATTGGAACAGTATAACGTGAACATCAACTATGGTGATAATTATGTGGCAAGCCAGTCATTGGTGGGTGTGGCTCCTACACATCCCAAAATCGACAAGACGGAGCTGATTGCCGGACGATTCATCAACGAAATCGATATGAAGGAGCAGCGCAAGAATGTGGTGCTGAGCCGAAGCCAGGCCAAGGAACTCTGCAAAGACTACCGTTCGCTGGTGGACAAGAACGTAAAGATCAGCAACCTCAACTTCCAGGTGGTGGGAATCTACAAGGATGATGAATCGCGCAACAATACCGAAGCCTTCATTGCCTACTCCACCATAAAGACCATCTACGCCAAGGGCGATGATGCGGGAAGTCTGGAGTTCACCATCAAGAACCTGAAGACCCAGGAAGATAACGAGCAGTTTGAGAAGAACTATCGTGCCAGCATCAACAACAACCACCAGGCTGCCCCTGATGACGACCGTACCATCTGGCTCTGGAACCGATACATGGACAATATCCAGATGAACCAGGGAATCGCCATCATGCAGACGGCACTCTGGATAGTAGGTCTGTTCACCCTGCTGAGCGGCATCGTGGGCGTAAGCAACATCATGCTCATCACCGTGAAGGAGCGAACCCGAGAGTTTGGCGTAAGAAAAGCCATCGGCGCCAAACCTTGGTCGATACTGAAGCTCATCATCACCGAGAGCATCATCATCACCTCGTTCTTCGGCTACATCGGAATGGTCTGCGGCGTGGCGGCAAACGAAATCATGGATGCAACCATCGGTCACACCACCGTAGATACCGGACTGTTTAAAGCCGCCATGTTTGTGAACCCTACGGTGGGCCTCGGCACCTGCATCGGAGCCACCATCACCATCGTCATCGCAGGCACCATCGCCGGACTCATCCCAGCCATCAAGGCTGCAAGAATCCGACCGATAGAGGCGCTGAGAGCGGAGTAAAACAGTTAACAGTTAATAGTTAATAGCGGCTACGCCGTTTAGCAAGATTGCCCTATAAACTATTAACTATAAACTATAAATTATTATTATGCGATTAGATTTAGATACATATAAAGAGATTCTCGACACCATCACGAGGAACAAGAGCCGCAGTCTGCTTACGGGCTTCGGCGTGTTCTGGGGCGTGTTTATGCTCATCGCCCTGATGGGTGGCGGACAGGGACTGAAGGAGATGCTGCAAAACAACTTCACAGGCTTTGCCACCAACACCGCTATCATCTGGGCGCAGAACACCACCAAACCCTACAAGGGATTCAACAAGGGGCGCTCCTGGCAGATGGAAGAGAAAGACCTGGACAGATTGCGCCACCAGGTGCCCGAACTCGATGTCATCACCCCGCTGCTCTTCGGCGGCAACAAGTCGGTGGTGTTTGGAGACAAAAAATTCAGCGGTAGCACACAGGGCGTGAATCCTGACTACGCCCAAGTTTCTGCGCCACAGATGTTTTACGGCAGATACATCAACGAGATGGATGTGCGCCAGCAGCGCAAGGTTTGCGTCATCGGCAAACAGATTTACAAGAATCTCTTTCCTGGCGGTGGTGATCCGTGCGGCAAGAGCGTAAGAGTAGACTCTACCTATTATATGGTGATAGGCGTAGATTACCGCTCGGGCAACGGCGTGAACTTCGGCGGTCGTGCCGATGAAACCATCACCCTGCCCCAATCGGTTTTGCGCAGTGCTTATAACCGGGGTAAGGCAGTAGACATCATAGCCACCACCGGCAAACCGGGCGTAGTGATGAGCAGCATTGCCCAACGGATGAGAGAAACCGTGGCAAGAGCCCACAGCATCGACCCTACCGACGAAAAGGGCATTATGGTGTTCAATACCGAAGTTCTCTTCCAGATGCTCGACAACCTGTTCAAGGGCGTCAACTTCCTCATCTGGCTGGTAGGCATCGGTACCCTTCTCGCCGGCGCCATCGGAGTTTCCAATATCATGATGGTAACGGTAAAGGAGCGAACCACCGAGATAGGCATCCGCCGAGCCATCGGAGCCACGCCTAAGATGATACTTTCGCAAATCATCTCCGAGAGTATTCTCCTCACCCTGGTAGCCGGCATGAGCGGCATCCTCTTCGGTGTTGCCATCCTGCAGATGCTGGAAGTAGGAAGTACCACGGATGGCATTCTTACCGCCCACTTTCAGGTAGATTTCTGGACGGCCATCTCTTCTGCCATCCTCATCTGCATTCTCGGCGGCCTAGCCGGACTCGCCCCTGCATGGCGAGCGATGAGCATCAAACCGGTAGATGCGATGAGAGACGAATAAAAGAAAAATAAGATATAAAAGATATGAAAAAGTATTCTAAGTTGATTGTTGCGGCGATTGTCGCCTTGATCTTCATCGGAACCTTCGTGTTCCTTTATGAGAAATCGCAGCCTAAGCCTGTGGAGTATACTGAGTTTACTCCTAAGATGGCTGATGTTTTGAAAACTACCGTCATCACGGGCAAGATTGAGCCTCGCAACGAGGTGAACGTAAAGCCTCAGATTAGCGGTATCATCACCGAGATTTGCAAAGAAGCGGGTGATTATGTTCAGGCGGGCGAGGTTATCGCCAAGGTAAAGGTAATTCCGGATATGGGACAGCTCAGTTCGGCTCAGGCACGTGTGCGCCTTGCAGAAATCAACCTGAAACAGGCACAGGTGGATTATGGTCGCGAGGAACAGCTCTTCAAAAAACAGCTGGTCAGCGCCGATGAGTTTGATAAGGTAAAGCAGGCGATGAAACAGGCACGCGAGGAGGTTACCGCTGCTGAAGATGCTCTCCAGGTGGTGCGCGATGGTGTAAGCAAGAGCAATGCCAGCGCCTCTTCCACCCTCATCCGTTCTACCATCTCAGGCATTATCCTCGATATTCCGGTCAAGGTGGGTAACTCGGTGATTCTTGCCAACACTTTCAACGATGGTACTACCATCGCCAGTGTGGCCAACATGAACGACCTCATCTTCCGTGGCAATATCGATGAAACCGAAGTGGGAAGTCTCGTTACAGGAATGCCGATGAAGATTACCATCGGAGCCTTGCAGAACCTCAACTTCGAGGCAAACCTGGAGTATATCTCTCCTAAGGCTGTAGAAAACAATGGTGCCAACCAGTTTGAGGTAAAGGCAGCCATCCGCTCTACCAAGGGCGGCAAGATTCGTTCTGGTTACAGCGCCAATGCCGAGATTGTACTGTCAAAGGCTACCCATGTACTCACCGTTCCGGAGAGTGCCATTGAGTTTAGCGGCGATTCTACCTTTGTATATATCATAAAAGGTAGCGACAAGAAGAAGACTTATGAGCGCAAACAGGTAACCACCGGTTTGAGCGATGGAGTAAATATTGAAATCAAGAAAGGTCTGGGACTCAAGGACAAGGTTCGCGGTCCTCAGGTTATAGCAGAAAACAAGGATGATGACGAATAGTCATCATCCTTATTCTTTTTTATAGGCATCAGATAACTTAGATGTTATCCTTTTCGATATCCTTGAAGTAGCGGTAAGTACCCACCTTTAGTTCATCGCAGGCAATCTCATCACAAACGATGATGCCATGCTGGTGCTGCTGCAGAGCGCTGATGGTCCAAGCCTGGGTAACTGGGCCTTCGATGGCAGCCTGCAGGGCGCGGGCTTTGTTATGACCGTTGCAGAGAATCATTACCTCTCGGGCAGCCATCACGGTACCCACACCTACGGTCAGAGCCAGACTAGGTACCTTCTCAGGATCATTATCGAAGAAACGGGAGTTGGCAATCTTTGTATCTGTAGTGAGCGTCTTTACTCGTGTGCGGGAGGTAAGAGAAGAGAATGGCTCGTTGAAAGCGATATGGCCATCAGGACCGATACCACCGATAAAGAGGTCGATGCCACCCGCTTCTTCTATCATCTGCTCATAATGACGGCACTCCTCTTCCAGATTCTCGGCATTACCGTTCAGAATATGAATATTCTCCTTAGGGCAGTCGATATGATTGAAGAGATTGGCAGCCATGAAAGAGTGATAGCTCTCAGGATGAGATTCCGGCAAACCTACATATTCATCCATATTGAAGGTGATGACATGCTTGAACGAAACCTTGCCTTCTTTTACCGCCTTTACCAGATTGGCATACATGCCCTGAGGTGAAGAACCGGTTGGCAAACCCAGAACAAAAGGACGTTCAGCAGTTGGTTGAAATCTGTTAATTGTTTCAACTACATGATCAGCTGCCCACTTTGACAGCTTCTCATAATCTTTTTCGATAATAACACGCATAATCTATTTCTTATTGTTTAGTTGTATAATTCAGAAAACAAAAGTAATAAAAATTTGTTTCATTACCGCTAAAAGATGGCAAAAATTATATTTTTTTACAGTTTGCGGTATCTACTTCTTCATAGCCCTCCTGCTCTACATATTCATCGAAACCGATGCTGATATCGGCGCCATTCTGCTCGAAGAGACGCAGTAATTTCTGCTGCATATCGGGTGCGATGAGGATGGCGCCGCGCTTCGCCTTGCAATAGGTGCTTTCGCTGATATAGGGCGAAAAGTGCCAGAAATGAGGCGTATTGGCAGAAGGTATCGTACCGAACATGCGGCGGAATCCGCGTGCCATGCGTATGATCTTCTTCTGAAGCCGATAGGCGCAGCCCTGCTCGCTGCAGGCTATACGGTCCGGGTTCAGAATACTGAATACCTTCTCCGACTTACGCAATTTCTGATAACGCTCAAAACGAGCACAAAGATGATGTACCGGGCACGCCTCCTTGAGACATACCGTATCAATGGAATGGATTGAAATATTGTTCATACTCATTACTTTTTTAGTTGGATAAATAATTTTTTCTTCGAAAGATTGAGAGGCTGTTATCAGCAAATAGCCAACTGGCGAACCACAGACAGCCAACTAGCCGCTATGAGAACAGTGGGCTGTTCTAGTCAGACAGCCATCGGAAAAGCCTGAGAAAGAATTTTAAGAGAGGAACTGCGAAAAACTCTTCACTCTTCACCTAATCCTCGGAAATGCCGATAAACAGAGGGGATTCGAGGGGTGAAGAGTTGTTTCTCACTCTTCACCCACTCTTCACCACTCTTCACCCATCTGCCGCTTAGCTATATTTTCAGATTCTTACAAGCAGATAGGCCTGACCCTTCTTGGTATGCTTCATCTTGCAACCCAGGAGTTTGAGCGACTGGCCGATGCGAATCTTGGTGCTCAGATTACTGATCAGCATCGGAAATCTTTCGTGCAGAACCTCGAAAACATCCGAACAGATGAGCCATTCGCCCGTTTCATTATCTTCAGGAACACGGAAGCAGCTCTTCAGCATTGATTCAAAATCATCTACCTTGAAGAAAGGAAGATTGCACTTCTGAATACGATCCACCTCGGCATTGGTAAACCAGTAAGGCGTCTTCTTATGGCAAAGCTCATACATAACTTGTGCATAGAGCTGGTCATAAATGATGGGTGAACCGTTGTCGATATATTCACCTGCCGGAATGTGCAGACAGACGAATCGGCGGCTACCCGTAGGGTCGCAGAGCGGATGCTCATCATTGGTGGTTGCCAGGAAGGAAGCATAACGCGGACGGTCATCCTGACACTTGCCGAAGATAGGGCGCCCGTTCACCTTCACCTTCGAAAGCATCTGCTTCAGCTTGCCCTGCTGCGATGGTCCCATATTCGCAAACTCATCTATGTTGACAAAGAGATTATGAGTGAGCGCCATCTCGGAGTCAAACTTATTGGCAAAGTTGATGTGGTCGAGGAAATACTGGCGCAGATGATCCGGCAGCAGGCGATAGGCAAAGGTACTCTTGCCGCAACCCTGCTTGCCGATAAGCACAGGAGTGGTTTCGTTGCCATGAAACATATCCATCTGCAACCAGTGGGCGACAGCTGAACGGAGCCAGGTGGCGCACCATCCCAACTGTTCACTTGTAAGCCCCGGAATCCTGCCAAAGAGTTCAGCCACATGGTTCTTTCCATCCCATTCAGGCAGGTTCTCGAGATATTCCCTGATAGGGTCAAACTCCGGAACCTCTTCAGAACGTACGAACTCCTCAATATCCTGTCGGGGCGACTTCTTGCCTCCCACACCCAACCGCTTGGCGTGACGGACGATGGAATTGAAAGCCTCCGGAGTCAGCACCTTCCAGGTTGAGTCAGAAGATTCCTCCTCTTCCCCACCGGTTTCCGGTTCCTCTTCTACGGCCTCCTCGGCTTCGTCCTCATTCTTTGAGAGAGTGAAATACTCGGTTTTACCACTTAGCACATTTCTACGGAAGAGATAATACTCATCGAGAAAACTCTCAACAAGAGAGAGTGCTGAAATTTCGTTTGTCATCTTATCTGATGACGATAAAGCTGTAACTTTGTTCATATATTAATTTTTTTAGTTAATAATAATCATCTTTTAGCCCTTATATATAATTAAGGTGAAGAGTGGTGAAGAGTGGGTGAAGAGTTGTCTCTATCTCTTCACCCCCCGAAACCCCTCTGTTTATGGGCATTTCCGGGCTTCAGGTGAAGAGTGAAGAGTTTCTGCTCATTCATGGCTCAGCATTTCGCCGCTCTTTCGTTTTCGATTGCAAAGTTAATACTTCCCTTCACCGATTCCAAATTTTCCCCGCCACCTTCCCGCTACTTTTTGAAATCAGGGAAGAAACAAGGGGGCTACGGGGAAAAGTATGGGGAAAAAAGAGGAAAAACAAGCGCATATCCTTGCATAATCCGAAAATAAATCTTACCTTTGTGGCGAAACTTATTTTCCCTCAAATCTGCAACCTATAGGGTTTCGTGGGAAACAAGACGATACGGTTTTCCTTTCCATTTCTCAACAAGGATAGAATTCAACTCAAACTCAATACCGTTGATTTCAGTTGGATGAAGAGACAAATGTTTCATCAGGTGAGTTGTAACATCCTCAATACATGAGCCACCACAAAGATATACGCACATCAGAGAGCGTAGAATCTCGCTATATTGATAACCAAACATAGTGCATCTCAATCCCAAGGTGGAATCTATGGTTTGAGCTAAAAGAGCATCAAATTGCTCCATAATAGAAAATATTCCTCCAAAAGGAGTGAGTTTCTCAGATTTTATTTGTATTTTTGCCATGTCATTCAGAGTTTTATTATTTTTTTTGCAACACAAAGATAAGTGAAATTTCTGACATGGCAAAACCCTAAACAATTTTCCGTTGTTCAGGTACTTATAAAAATATCAAATTATAGTGTTGCGGAAATAAGAGAATAGTCAAATTACAAATAGAATATACAATGATTAAGAGACTTGTTTTTCCGATTATTGCAATAATAATTCCTTTATTAGGATTTGCACAGAGCACTTTGCCACTGTTAAAGGAAGGGGCAAGAGTATCTATCCCTCTAAACAAAAAGAACACCAAAGGACTTGATATATTCATAAAAAGTATGACATATCAAGATAGTACAGAATATTCTTGCCAAGCAAACATTATTCTGGAGTTAACTAGTCGAAACGAAAAAATACATTTCGGTCAATACCAGGATAAATTAGGAGGTTGGCATTCTGATTATATGTTCAACTTGTTTAGCATAGATGACGTACTCGAAAAAAACAAAACTATTGAAAAAAAGGTATCTATAAGGGTAAAAAGTGGCTATTATAGAGATTCCCTTCTTTTATTGAGTAAAAGAGAATTGATGTATTTACCACCTTATGATTCGGAAGAATTTATTCAAAAAGAGAAAGCCAGGAAAAAAGCAGGCGAATTGGCAAACAAGGCAAGATTAGATTCGATAAACAATGAAAGATTCAAAGTTGAAAAGGAAGAGGAAGAACGATGTGAAAAATTGCTGACTCCAGAATACCTTGCTAATTGGGTTGGAGCAAGTTTCTTCACAAAAGAAAATATTGAGAAAGATTGTGGGGTTTACCCATCAGCTTATTCAGGAGGGAAAGTGTTTTATAACTTTCCTAAATGTCCTGTTACCATGGAGTTCACCGAAGACAAGCAAGTCTGTATATATCTGAGCTTTCGATTATTTGGAGAAGATGGATATAATTTCAGAAAGGAACTTATCAATTATGGATATAAGCTTCGTTCCAAATCCGAAGCACTTGTGGCAGAAAACAATTTTGGTGATTTGATGAATGGCAAAGTTTCAATATATAAATGTGCCTTGAAGAACGGAGGTTTTTCAGTTTGTCAAATAACAGAAGGACAAGCTTTTATGTTTGAGTTTTATCGATCAAAGAAATAAATTCATCTTATCAAGATTGACAACGAAACGAATAAACCCACTGATTTTCAGCAGAAATGCCGATTGTCAGTGGGTTAATTGTTCCCAAAATGAGACTCACAAACCATTTTGGGAACATTAGATGACTACAACCAGTTCATTCCTTTGCCCACCGTTATGACTATGACAGAGGTGAATAGGAAGAAGCCCAATACGAAGAAGAACCACTGGACATAGTGTCCGAGATAAGAACCATCATATTCCTTGTACCTCTGCTGAACCCTTCTGCGTTCATCAGCAAACATTTCGTTGACTTCACAGATATGCTTCTGCATCAGAGAAGTCATCCATTGATGCTTTTTGTCGAACATGTCCTGAATCCTCTTCCAATCGGCATCAGAAACCTTGACTGAAACCTACAACTTGGTTGGGGCTTCCTTCAGCACATTGTCGATGTGCTTGTTGATGGTATCAACCTTTCCGCTGATAGTGTCAACGGCATTGCCAAGGGCAGTCTGAGCCGAATTGTACTTACGGATGGCAGACTCCAGTTCAAGTGTGGCATTGATGAAGGTGTCGGTTGCCTTATCAATGTCCTTACTCAACCTCAAATCCGCAACCTATAGGGTTTCGTGGGAATTCACTTGTAAAACGACAAAAATTCTTTTATTGTACATATTCCTTGGGCATAACAGAAACGTCGTAAACACAAAATCCCCTTACCCCATAAAGCGACTTGAGGTAATACGCCGGTTTAACCAGAAAAGCATGGCCTTTAACCAAAGTCTGTCTTGAACAGGTTGGCATAAGCATTGTTGTCTGAGTAAATGTTCAATACACCAGTAGCAAGCAGGGCATTGACCAGTAAGCAGTTCATCTTGTCTGCAGTATTGAAATCATAGGATTTGCCAGAAGCAGACTTATAGGTGATGCTCTTAAAAGTCAGTTCTTCGATAGCACGTAATATGGTGTCTGCGCTGCAAGTGCGAAGAGTTGGATGAAGAGACAAATGTTTCATCAGGTGAGTTGTAACATCCTCAATACATGAGCCACCACAAAGATATACGCACATCAGAGAGCGTAGAATCTCGCTATATTGATAACCAAACATAGTGCATCTCAATCCCAAGGTGGAATCTATGGTTTGAGCTAAAAGAGCATCAAATTGCTCCATAATAGAAAAAATTCCTCCAAAAGGAGTGAGTTTCTCAGATTTTATTTGTACTTTTGCCATGTCATTCAGAGTTTTATTTGTTTTTTATTTGCAACACTAAGATAAGTGAAATTTCTGACATGGCAAAATCCTGAGCAACTTTTTGTTGCTCAGGTGCTTATAAAAAATATTAAATTATAGTGTTGCGGAATTAAGGAATATATATTATGGTTGCCGTTTTATTTATAATAATAGTAATTTTGGTTGTTGTCCTTATGAAAAACAAGGCAGACCAGAACAGTGAGGTTGATAAGAATTTCACGAACATCACATCAAGAGGTACTTCTCCATCATCAGGTTCTCAATCAACATTAAAACCTGTTCAGAAACCAGTACAGTCTTATTGGGACAGGTGGAAGACAAATAACCCCCAAAAAGCGAAGGCAATAGAATCTTCTTTTATCGATAGAGATTTAAAGAAACTTCACGACTGTGAAATAAAAGAAATCATTGATTCTTTTACAAGAATGTCTCATGCTAATGACATCCCAGATTGGAATGACATAAAAAGTAACACATTAGCAACATTAACAAGAATGGTTGATGCTTTAGGGGAACATAAGGCATTTTCAATGTTGGAAAGTGGTATTGAAGAGGAAGTGGCTCATACTCATGCAAAAAGAGAAAATACAGCTATATATATTGGTATGAGTTGGTTAAAAGAAGCAATGAAAGAGGCCAAAGAGGGTAAAAGACACTTTTCTTCTGCATCTGCTACAACTCAAAAATGCTCATATCTTTCAACCCCTTCCTCTGATGAACTTTCAGAAAAAGAAAAAGAAGATATTCTTAGTACATTTAAGGCAGAGTATAAACAACAATTAGATAATGCATTGGGAGATAATGCAAATATACCATTATTCTGTGAAGGCTATGACTCTCCCATCGCTAGAGAATTCATGCATGTGATGTATTCCTATGCACGTAACACGGAATTTGTCAATAAAGCAAAGAAGGACGGATTGTGGAATAAAATGGTAACAATACTTGTTGAAGAAACGAATGCTTACACTGACAAGTATTGTGATGCGGATGTTCAAGAGTGTATAGAATATTACAACTTCCCTGATAAACCTGTAAAAACATCACGCAGGTGTCCTTGTTGTGGAAGTCGTGATGTTTCTTATGGATTCTCAGACAATGAATTTGAGTGTATGGAATGCGGAAACACGTGGTTTGCAGCTTATGGAAGAAACTTATATCTATAATATGAACAAAAATTATATACAGCCTCAAATCAGCGTTATTCATGTTGACAATGCTGATATTATTTGTACTTCTGCTCCCCAAAATGGACGTGGAAAGAAAGTATATCCTCCATATGACAGATTAACTGATGAACAGCAACTTGCATTTTATTTCCTGCTTGAATATTTTGCCAGTTATGCGACTGATTCTGAATGGAATTACATAAAGCATGATGCTGTAACATATTTAGAGAAAGCGACTTGGTATTTAGGATTAACTAAGAAACAAGCTGTTTTCTATCGTCCTCATTACCAGGACATAAATAAAATCATAAACATTCTTAAGGGAATCTCCAATAACAAAGAAGCATTTGATTATATGGTGAACAATTCATATAATCTAATTTTGCTTGCTGAAGGTGAGAAAAGAAAAGAGATTGGGAAATTCTACATAGAGCTCTGGCAGAATGAATTTGGATATACTTACGAAGAAATAAAGATTATTCAAAGAAAGTATATGTATAGAACCGACATATAATAATCAAAGTTCATTGGTGTCGTTCATTTTAAGAAACGTACAACTACCCATAGTATAATCTTGACTATATTGATAAATACAATTGAGTAGGAGGAAAACGAAGCAGTTTCTTCCTACTTTCGTTTTCCGACCTCTCACACCACCGTACGTGCGGTTTCGCATACGGCGGTTCCTATTTTGGATACCATTCGAGATACGCATCCATTAAAGTAGCATACCCTGCTCTACATAGATGCTCATTTGTTATAGCTCTATGCAGTATGTAGCTGTCTGCTATACGCCAATAGCCTTTGCGAGTATTACCCCATTCGTATGCTTGGTATTTATTGATACCACATTTAATAAGGTTTGCCACTTTTGTCTTGGGGTTCTTCCAAGCTTTCCATATACACATGCAGATTCTACGCCTTAGCCATTCGTCTGTTACAAGCAAGAGACGCTTCATATTGGCAAGGTGATAATAGCCGACCCACCCTCTTATGTATTCTTTCAGCTTTTGCTTTCTCTTGG
>OOBT01000767.1_pt1 | contig 19165 bp, 22 predicted proteins | sample 1671551 | NCBI WGS metagenome assembly OOBT01 (sample SAMN06348168, study PRJEB24527) | human gut metagenome | reverse complement strand
GGTGTCAATGGGGATGCCAAACCACTCCAGAATATAGGCCACAGTTGCCGCGATACATTCCCGTGCCACCGTTTCGATCTCGCTGTCGTGCTCGTCAAACTCCTCCTGGAGATCATTGATGCCGCAGACCGCCTCGTCCAGCGTTTCCTGCACCACTTCGGTGTCGGTTTCGCCACTCTCCAGCAGGGCGATGACCTTCTGAAGCTCGTCCTTTACCTTGTCCACCAGAAAAGTGGGATAGTAATTGTCCTGATACATCTCGTCCAGCAGTTTGTAATTGGGGTCAAATGCTTTCATAGGGATTGCTCCTTTCTCATTCAAACATCAGGCCGTATGATTCGGTCAGGCTGCCATCATCCTCATGGAACATACACTGATACAGAGGCTGGCGCTGTGTTGCTTTGCGGAACCGCTCCAGAACCGGAGCCAGCGGCTCATCGGTAGGGATGCCGAAAGCATCAGCTACCCGCCGCCAGCTGTCCATATCCATATCTTCCAAGTTGATGTTGCGCTGCCTCTGTCCGTATTCCTCCAGTGTTTTGGAGTCCGCATACTCCTTTGCGTCACAGCAGTCGTGCCAGCAGATACAGCTCACAATCAGTGAAAAAAGGTCATCCATGCTCTCAGCCAGACGGCCTGCCTCACCTTCGCTGCTGTAATAGCCGATGGAGCCATCTTCCAACAGGTGGTATTCTCCGCCGGAGCCATCTCTGGCAAAAGCCATACCGGGCAGTGTGAAGGTTGATCGACCATCCGCCTCATCCCTCGGAGACAACTCATCCAGCAGGAAGAAGTCAAAAAGGGAATCAAACTCCTCTGCCAGATCAGGGTCATCACGCAGTGCTTTCAAATAATCCATAGCCGTTTTCCTCCGTCTACTGTTCTGGTGTTAACTCATGCAGCCGTTCCAGCCACAGCGTTTCTTCGATCATCTCATCATTCTGGTAAAAATGGTCTTTGTCGCGGGCCAGATGATCGACAAGTAGAGCCGCATCCACAGGAGTGCAGACTGTGAAACTGTCCCGATCCGCCCCCTTGATCTCCCGGTTGAGGTAATACACCCGCTTGGCATCGCGGGAATACCAGTGCCCAAGCAGTTCCCAGGAAGTCAGCTCTGCCTTGGGAAGCTGCTTACCGTAAGCATAGATTCGTTTCTCATCCCTGGCAAAATAGGTGTCGCCCAACGAGAGGAAAGAGGAAACTTCCGCGCCTTTGATGATCTTCACCTTGCCGTCTCCGTTGTGGAAGTAGACCTGCCGGCTGTCCTTTGCATATCCCTGTGGCGCGCCCGAATCGTTCTGGCCATTGTCCAACACCTGGAAGGTTGCCAGCTCTACATCTGGGATTCTCCCGCTGGTAGTGTAGACGGCTGTTTTGTCCATCGCGTAGGCATAGTTTAACACCCGAAACGATGCCGGATCTGCTCCACGCAGGCGAATCCCGCCGAGAAAGCAGGCCGTAGAGGATTTGCCCCAGTAATGCCAACAGCAGAAGTCTTTGGGCGAAACACCCTTCAACAAGCCGTTTTCATATAGGCCAGAGAAATATACGGCTCCATCCTGAAAGAAAAACTCATTGTCCAGCGTCTCTATGTTTGTGATCGGCTGCAGCAGTTCTTCGTGATGATCTGTTATGCTCAGTTCGATTTCGTCGTCGCTATAAACTAAGTAGAGCCCATGAGGGGCCTTTCTATCGAAATGCAGTTCAATGTCACAATATTTGAGGATCAAAGGTTTCCCGTCGCTTCTCATGGTGGAAACAGCATCGGGATTCCCGAAGATTTCTATGACCTCATCCTGCGACATTCCGAATTTCAGCGGTAAAATGTCCCGTGGATTCTGCAATATTTGATTGCGCCAAATAGTAAAGTCCTGTTTCATAGTTTTCCGTCCAGTGCCTCCACAGTTTTCATGGCAGCGGAATCAAATTTGCACTGCCGCAGTTCCCGTTCGATCAGGGCAAACACATCTGGAAAGCACTCAATCTCATCCTGGTACTCATATTTCGCATACAGTTTCCCGTACTCGGAGATCCAGACCTCCGCCGGGTAGTAGTAGCCAATATGACCGATAGGCTGGCATTTTTCACCGGCAGCCTGTTCGATCTCTGCCAGTTCACAGCCGGACATATCCCGAAAATAGGCTTCTTCCAAATGGTTTTTGATCCCGTTGACCAGGTAAGGGAACAAAGCAAACTCAAAGTCAGCCGCCCATTTCAGCTTTTTCTGCGCCAAGTACCACTCGCAGCACAGGCCGAAATACTTGCGGTAAAACCGCTGGGTGGTCTTCATCATCGGGACGCCATGATCGGCGTAATACTGCTCCGCAATGGAAATATCCACACTGCGGCCTTCGTACCATCCGGCGTACTCCATCAGCTGCTTAACCTTGCTGCCCAGATCGCCAGAGATAGGGATGCGTTCTTTGATCATGGTAGTATCCTCCTGTTTTTCGTCACCACAGCCGATCGATCTGGGTATATATCTTATTCGGTTCTCTGTCCGTAAAACTGGTCAATGCGTCGGTGGGTTCTGCAAGCGGCATCACATTCAAAATATCCAGTACATAATACCAGATCCCAGTGTCCCAGTCTCGGAACCGCCCATTGCAGACAGCTCGACCATAATCACCAGGAATCAAATCCAGTGCCAGCTCATTGAGAGGCTGTTTCTGCCCGGTCTTATCGTAGGTATATCGCTCCGGCATCGCCCCGATGTGCCAATCATTGCGGTAACGCACATGGATTCCGGGCTCCTGCTGAATCAGTTCGAAAGGGTGAAGCCGCATTGTGCCATTCGGCTTCCATTCCATCAGCCTACGACAGTCCCTATCGATCTGAAATCCATCGGGCCTCTGTATGATAGATGCAAAGTGAGTAGGCAGACCAAAAGGATAATAGGAGAAGAAGTCTTTCGGCAGCCGCATGGCTCTGGGATACTGGTTCCGCTGTGCGGCCGCATTTCCGCCCCGGCAGTCTTTATACCATTGCAGGCGGATCTGCTGAACCAGAAGTGTGGGCAGATGCTCCAACTGATGCTTATTCTGTTTCATCGCCATACCTCCTTCCTTGATAGATCCCTCCAATGGTCTTCCATGTTTCAGGCATTTACAACTCTGCTGCAAACTCATAGGAAACCGCAATGATGTTGTAAACATCATCGTATGTAAACAGCCGGTAGTGCCGATAGATGCCTTTGTCAAAGCCCTCCCGCACTGGCAGAGACTTCAGCCAGGTGCTGTCCTCAATTAAATCGAAGGAACTGCCATCCAGATACTCCGTCCCAGCCATATTTTCATAGGTGTCCAATTCACAGGTAAAATAGGCCAGCACCTGCCGGAAGGTGAGTGTATAGGGAAACCAGTCTTTTTCGTCCCTGCACTGGGAGATTAGATGGCCATTGATGTCCCCCGTAAAGGTCAGATTGTTCAGAGCATCCTGTTTCACCTGATCCAGATAGATGCAGTCCCGTCCCTTCAAAACACCTAAGCAGGTATTAACAGCAGTCGCTTTTTCCATAGGCAATTCTCTTTCATCAGCTTTCATGGGTAATACAGAAAATCTCCTTGTTCAAGTCAAAGTAGATTACCATCAGCTCGTCGGTGATCTCCGGGTTGAAGGACAGATCCATAATGAAAACTTGTTGATCCATCTCGTCATCCACCAGACTGCCGAACCGCTTGAGCTTCAAAAAGTCCACCATCTCGGCAAAGGACAGCTTGGATGGGTCGGTTCCCGGAAAAAGTTCCGCCGCAATATCCGGGCCTACATCGTCCCGGTGGAACTCCATGAAAAATGTCACAACGCTATGGTAGCGGCTGTCCTCGTCCGCCAGCGCCGCTTTGATGGCGGCTTTGGCCTTTTCCGCCAATGTCTCCGCCTCATCCAGCATTTCGCCCACCGCGTCCATGGCAGAAGGATTGTCGGTCAGTTCCTCATCTACATCAAAGAGAAAGGGCAGTCCCGTGTCCTCGGAAAAGGTAAAGATTTCCTCGCTGGGCGTGTATTCAAAATCAATGCGTTTACTGTTTAGTTTCATCAGGCTATCCTCCTTATCCTGCAAGGTTGGCATAGGTAATGCCCTTCTTCAAAGAGCCGCTAACCTCTACCGAATGGCCCCAGAACATATCGTCATCGTTATAATAGGCGGTAAAACGGCCGCCGGGAGAAACGGAAACCTCGGTGAGCAGGATGCGCTGGGTAAACTCCTCCTCCGTGATGGGGGCTGTTTCCGGGTCACGGGCGCTTTCCTCATCCTGGGAAAGCCAGTTGTTGGCAAGCCCAGTCAGGTTTTTGGCCGCAAAGTCCCGCATGGCCTTGTCCCAGGTTTCCTGATCTGTAACCAGCCTCTTGGCGGCGTTGCGGGCGCGAGTCCATGAGGGCTTGCTCTCAGCATTGACCTCCAGAGAAAGGCTCACATCCTTTCCGCACCACTGGATTTCGCCCTCGAAGGTATCATAGTCCTTGTCCAGTGTCAGTTCTCCCAGCACCTGGTCCTGGATCACCACTGGCTTGTGGTACTCGTCCAGAACGGCCTGGAGTTCCGGGCAGTCCTCGTGGGCCTTGACCACCTGGGAGATACACCAGGGCTGCACCACCAGATCCTTTGCCCATTCTTCTTTCATCCGGCGAATCTTCAGGCGGCAGATCTGCTCGTTTTGAAAGCGTCCCCAGCCCTTGTCACTGTGACGCTCCTCGTCGGTGACCGGCCAATCCAGTCGCTCCTCTTTGGTGCTGACCTTGCCGGTGTCACAGAACACTATGCCCAGCGTCACAATGGTCATTTCCCAAAAGTTACCTTTCCAGTTAAATCCGCCCCCAATGCAGCGATTGATCAAAGCGACCACTTCCTGCTCCTCGGACTCGTACATCTCATAAAATTCTTCAAACATAGATCATTCTCCTCATCCCTCTATATGATTGCGGTATTCCTTTTCAAGCTGGGTGTACCACCGTTTCAGCATGGTTTCCAGACTGGTCTTTCCGTTGCGATCTGTAAAAACAAGAAACTTCTGCATCAGTCTGGGGAACAGATATTTGCCCGCTTTTGTCAGATCCTGATTGAGATAGACCATCCGCAGGATACGGCCCTGCCGGTCCAGAGGGTCCTTTTTCAGCAGTTCCTTTTCAAAGCAGAAGCGCAGGAATACCACATTCTCGTCGTAGAAGTCCTCCACCACAGCCGCGCCGATGCTGGTGTAGGTGATGTCGTACACCAAACGGCTCCAATCAAATTTCTCGGCATAGAGAAGTTTCAGCGCCTTCGCCCAATGTTCCTCCGGGATCACCAGCATCCTGTGCTGGGCGGTGCTGGAGTAGCCGTGGTAGACGGGTTCCGGCTGCCCCAGCAGTTCACTCACACTGTCGGCGTAGACGAAGCACAACTCCTCGTCGAACAGACCACCGATAAAGTTACCATTGCAGTACAGCATATAATTCTTGGACTTGGCCGGAGAATAAGAGAGGTTATATTCCTGGGAGTCCAGGCTTTTATGTACCTTGTTCAGAAAGTCTATGGATGTCATGGTCTTGCTCCTTATTCCTCAAACTCACCCTCGATCATCCCGTTCAGATACCGTCCGGGATCTGCGATGAAGTCATCCCATTTGGCCAGAGGGTGGAATTCCTCATGCTCGATGTCCAGATACCACAGCTTTTTGTCCCTGGGGCTCCACAGCAGCAGATAGTCGCTGTAGTTGTCCATCTGCACCATCAGGGAGAGCAGCTTCTTCCGTTTCCAGGTCATCTCCTGCACATCCATGAAGGAGTAGAGCTCCGCCCACTTCACCCATTCCTGATCCGGGAACTCCAGCCGCAGGGGGCCGGTCTTCAAGTATTCCACCAGCTTGGCAGGCAGCTTGTAGGGCATAAGCTGCCGGATCTTTTCCTGCTCGTTGTGCCATTCCTCCGGCTCCAGGGCTTTCAGGTAGTCGGCCATCTCCTGATTCTTGTTCTGCACCGCCACGGTGTAAGGCCGGTCGCCGTATTTGTCAGCAATGGTGATGTCGGCTCCTTGCTCAATGAGCCAGCGCACCATGGGGAGATTCTTATGCCGAGCCGCTTCGGTGACAGCGGTGGGGGCGTTCGGAAACACCATGTCCGGCTTGTGGTAATTGATGTCTGCCCCTTTTTCCAGAAGCAGCCGGGCAAGTTTGGTGTTGCCCTCGGACACAGCGGCCCGGAATGCCTCGCCGCCAAACTTGTCCACTGTGATCCCAGCTTGCTCCAGCACCTGGATATTCTCCGCTCGCTGTCCCCAGCGTACTTCCTGGAAGGCCCGCTCTTTCTGCTTCGAGCTGAGTTTTGCGGCCTGTCCAGCAAAGAGCGCCACCACCTCCGGCCCACAACAGCGGGCGGCGGTGAGCAGCAGGGGCTGTTCCTCTGCCAGACCGGGATCAGCTCCATGCTCCAGCAGGAAGTGGATCATGGGCACATCATTCCGAAAAACCGCGATCTCCAATGGCATCAGCTTGATGTATTCGCTGAGCTGGATGGGAACATCTAAATCCAGACCGCCTTGGAGCAGCGCCTCCAGCTTGGGAGTGTCATGGTCACAGATGGCGGCAGCCGTTTCCGGGAGGGTCTCCCAGCGGCCAATATATGCAATTTGGTACATAAGGCACCTACTTTCGTTGTTGTTTCACTTTATAGGGAACGGTTCGGCCCAGCACCCGGCCCTTGCCAACGGCATTGGCTCCCTCATAGATCAAAAATTCCGCATTGTTTTCCAGCGGGGCATAGTCAATGGTATCTGGATATAGGGGTTGGGCATTTCCCAAAGCTGGTGTATCAAATGTACACTCGGTTCCGTCCAGAAAGCATACACCCAAATATTCTGTAGTTCCTGTGACCACAAAATGGGGACAATACTTTCCGCTGACCAGGCTGGGTGGTATTTTTCGTTTGCCGCTCCAGAAGATGACCTCCACATGGAGCACCGCCCGGTTTTCATCTGTCCCGATCACGCTGTCGCCCTCCTTTATCCCGTCATCTGGCTGCGGTATACTCAGGCCAGCTCTGCGTCCAGGATCTGGACTGGTTTTCCTTTCTCGTTCACATAGTAAAGGGCGATATAGTCGATGCCGTCCCGCTTGGCCTGCTCCCACGGCATCCGTTCACCGTTGATCAGTTCCACGGTATCCGCCTCATCCGGTTCAAAGTTCTCTTTTTCGTCCTCATAGTCAATGCTGTACCCCAGCTCCAGCACCAGCTTGGAAGCGGGGATCTCATACCGCTTGAGGGGACGGTGCTCCAGCTCAGATGGATCATGTTCATCGCAGAACATATTGTCGTAGCCATGCCGTCCACCGTCAAAGATGACGAACTCCTCGCCGCTCTCCGGGTCACGGGCTGTCACCAGTCCGGGGGCCTCGTCGCTATCTATGATATAGGATTGGGGTTCTCCTTTCACCGTGAGCAGATCTCCGTAATACCAAACCTCCAGCAGTTCATTGCCGGTGGTGGAACAGAGTGTCACGGTAGGCAAACGCTTCTCCGCCCACTCTTTCACATGGCCGGTGAGCCAGGTGGGATAACGGGGAGAGGACGGGGATGTGACTTTTTTCGAAGATACGCCGTGTGTGCGCTTCCACGGCTCCACATCTAAACTGACCGTCCAGTCGCCGTCTATATATTTCATTTTGGAATTGGCCTTGATGTAGTCCTCTCCCCAGAGGGCTACATCCGCCTTGCTGTACCAGGTCTTCATGGTGATACCGTCGCCTCTTAGGATCTCGCAGCAAATATGCTCCTCCGGCTTTGCGTTCCGCAGTTTGAGCATACGCAAAATTTCCGTATCTTCCGGGGTGATCTCCCGGAATGTAAATTTGAATGACATTTTGTTGTCCCCCTTACAGTACCCAGGACATGATGCTGGTCACAATCAGCACGATTCCCAGTAGGAAGAAGATCACCCGTCTGGAGCCGCGGCCATAGCGGTGAGAGTCTGGCTTGCCGGTGGGGTCACAGAGCCAGTTCCAGTTCATGATTGCCCCAATCAGCAGGACAGCGCCGATGACCAGGGTCACCCAGTTCCAATGCTCCTGTAAAAAAGCCGTGATCTGCTCGCTGTTCATTTAGGTTTCCTCCTCTGCTTATCCCTGTATATCAGCGTCAACGGGGCCTTTTTTCAGCGTTCCATCCACAGTGATCACATGGCCCCAGAACATATCGTCATCTTCATACCAGGCGGTAAAACGCCCACCGGGAGATACTGTAAACTCGGTGAGGAGGATGCGCCGGGCAAACTCATCCTCGGTGATGGGGTCTTTTTCCGGGTCACGGTCGGTCTGGTCATTGTCCGCCAGCCATTCGTTGGCCTGAGTGGTGAGCTTTTGGGCAGGCATCGCTCGCAGGGACTTGTCCCAAGCCTCCTGTTCTGCCAGCAGCTTCTTCATCACATTGGTGACGCGGGTCCAGGAGGCTTTTCTTTCGATCTCCACATCCAACGAGATCCGGACTTCTTTTCCCATCCATTTGCAGGTTCCATCGAATGTGCCCATCTCCCGATCCAGCGTGAGGGTTCCCAGCACTTCGTCCTCCAGAAGAATGGGCTTTGTGTATTCCGCCCAAATCTCCTCCAGTGCCGGACAGGGTACGCCTTCCTCCAGTACCTCCGTGACATACCACTGAGGTTCGTATAGGGCATCACCTTTCCAGCCGCGGGCTTTGATCCGGTAGATCTGGCCCTTGGTAAACCGCTTGGAATAGTCGCCGGCATCCCGTTCCTTGTCCGTCAGCGGCCAGCTCAGGTAGCATCGACCGGAGATCGCCTGTCCGGTCTGGACATCCGCCATGGCGAGGGCATGGGTATGCGCCGCCCAAAAGGTATCCAGAAAGGTTTTGTCCGCGCTGATACCGTCCTGAATCAGTACCAGCTTTTCCTCATCTTCTGGGGCGTACAGGGCAATAAAGTCCTTGACCGTTCTCTTTTTCATGGCGTTCTCCTTACGCAAATACCTGCTGGTATTTCTCTTTCAGTTCCTTGGGCGCTGTCTTGATGACCTTGCTGCCGCCGTTTTCAGAGGCTGTGCCCCAGATGGCCCAGAGCACATCACGCCACAGGTAGGCCAGCGCCCTTTTGTCATTGCCGGATTCTTCCGGCAGGTAATATTCCAGATGCCCTTTGATCTCCAGCAGAGCATCCAGGCTCTCCTCATTGGCGATCAGGGCGCGGAACTCCTTTGCGGGCTTCAGATTCTGCATGGACTGTACTCCGTGGACCAGCACCGGCAGGGACTGGGCAGTGAACCCGTACTGCTTGAACAGAATATGCAGGAACTTCTCCTGCAAAGAGGAGTGCTCGTCATCACATCGATCCAGGTAATCGCACACCAGCCGCCACCACTTCGGCCCTTCCAGTCCCAGGGCAAACACGGCAAAGGTGCCAGGCATGGCGCAGGACTCATCAGAGAGGTTGTTGTACCACTCGTCCTCCTGCATGGCCAGCCGAGCATAATTCTCCATCCGGACATGGAGACGGGGATACCGCACCGCACAGGCAAAAAGCTGATGGACACCCTTCTTGGGCAGGCCGGGGATGGGCAGGTAGATCTTCTCCGGTCCGCGAAACTCGATGGAGTAGCTGCGGGGGAACTCCGGCTGCTCCAAAATCTCAATCAGATAGCTGAGAGCCTCCTCACAGGCCCCCTCGCCGCAGTCCCTGGCGGTAATGCGGATGGTGGCGAAAGCGTCGTTGGCCGAGGCGGTCAGGTGCTTTGTTTTCCGCTTCTGGATATTAGGCGGCAATTTGCCGCTGCCATTGGCTTTCAGTTCCTTTACCATGTCAGGGCGAATCTGGGAAACCAGGCCGAGGATGTGTTCGGTGGTAAGGGATTCAAAACTCTGCCCGTACACGGTATGGCAGATAGCCACATAGCAGGCAAAGCGCAGCAGGTTTTCGTCCACATTCTCCGGGCGCAATTCCGGCCACACCGTGCAGGGGGGAAAAGGCGAAAAGTAATCCTCTTTCTCTCCGACCTCAAAATACCGCTCCTGCACCTGCTTTTCTATATACTTCTCCAATGTATAGCGGATCTCCTGCCAGCCCACCAGCCGCCGCATGGCGTCGCAGAGAGAGACAGCATCCTCACAGGGAAATCCTTTCAACGGCAGCTCGGTCAGATACCGCTCCAGCAGCTGATCAGGGAGAAATGGCGTCCCGTTGTGGTTTCGCACCACGGTCGGGTAGGCGGAGTGATTTTCACGGGCGGTGCCGTTCAGCACATCCTGAATGCAGAGATCCGCCTCCGCCAGTACCTCCGGTGAAGTGTCCGGCTTGTGGATCAGATAGTAACGGTCATGTACGCCGTCACGCTTTGGCAAACTCATGGCAAGGTCTCCTCTCAGGTCTGCTGATGCTGCATGGATACGATATGGCAGTCCGGGCAGAACTCCACATAGAGCGTGCCCTCTGCGCAGTCAAACAACGTATCCCACTGAATCTGGACCAGATATTTCATAGGTTTCCCGCAGTGGGGGCAGGTCGTATATTCCGCGTCCTGTACCCAGTTGGCAAAGCCACCCACCGTGTTCACATCCTGGCAGGCCGCACCGTAAAACAGGGGCACGGGCGCTTCGCCCAGCACAAAGGGATTTTCCGTGAGGGCCTTGTAGTCCTCGGGACTGACATAGCAATCCGTCTTCTCCGCCCCGTCAAAGAGTTCGGAGGGAAAGACCTCCACGCCGCCATCCAGAGCGAACCGGTTGAAGGCGGGGCCTTTGAGGAATCCCACGCAGCTGGGGCAGCAGGTGGCAGTCAGGACACCATCCAGCCCCAGGAACCGGAGCCGCTCATCCCGGCCATCCAGCACCAGCATGTCCACCATGCGTCCGCCACAGTGGGGGCATGTGTCCTCCCGTGCCCGGCCAATGCGGACGGGAGATTTCTCGCTGGTGGTTCCTTTGACCATAGGATAGCAGGTATCGAAGTTGAGCTGGATTTTCTGGCCCTCCTTGTCGAAGGTCCAGCCTCCGATCTGCGCATAGCTGGATGGGTCTACATAGAGGCCCTTGCGCCAGGGCCGGGGATTTCGCTCCAGCTCCAGCAGAGTCTCCATTGCCTTGTCATCTCCTTGCATAGCAAGGCAACTCATCAGGTTGGAGGCCGCGCTGGAATATTCTGCGGACAACAGCGCATGGATCAGACCATCCCGCACATCGGCGGGAGCATGATAATAGATCTCACAGGGCCAGAACACCTCTGCGGCCAGTGCCACTCGCTGAATCTCCGGGGTGATGGCATCATGGTAGCCAAGCAGCTGCCAAAAGTCGGCGAACTCTGGGTCCTCCATATCAGCCAGCCTCTGGATGTTCTGTATCAAGTTTCTTTGTTTTTCGACAATTTGTTCCGGCATCCAGGCCAGAGCAGCTTGCCGTTCTTGCTCGCACTTACATTTCCAACACAATCCCTCATAACCCAATGGGGTTCCACAGCTGGGGCAGGTATATTTCAGACTCATGTTCTCATACTCCTTTCAGGCAATAAAAAAGCCCCACGCCGCACTGTCATAAAGACAGGCTGACGCAGGACATGAAGAAGCCGCGTTGAAGGAGCCGCATCCACCAGCAGATGTAGTTTCTTCAACAACCAAAATATTTTTTTCGTATCTTAAAGCAGCAAATTGCTGTCCAATATATTTGTTCATAGCGGCACCATTTGTTCTGAGCGTAGTTTTATATCTTATTATATCACAGCACCCCTTCAATGAAAATATTTTGTTGGAAATGCTAATGAAAAATTTTTGTGAATTTGTTAAGGCGCAGGGGCTGTTATCTCCATAGTGTCTGGATGGATCAGAGTGATTACTTTTCCCTGATGCAAGGCATAGTTGACTGTCTGTGCTGTACCTGAGCGCAGCTTTTTCTGATTATCAAACACACCGATAAGGTACTCTGCATGATCGACCATATAGTAATTCCTTTTTTTATAACTGGAAACATCCGCAGAATGTGAAATAACAATGGAATCGTTTGCGTTTTGGATCAGCTTTTTCAATCTATGTCTACTCTGATCCGGCCATTTAGAGTCATAACCGATGAAGGGAACTACAACGACAATTTTAATATCTTCGTATCCCGTTTGTGCCCTCAATGTCAGCAGCTGTTCTCCAGCCCACATATCCACACCAAGAGCACCGCCGACAAAAAAAGTACGGACAAATTTCTCGTCATGAAGTATCCGAAACTGCTCCAGGAGACATTCTTTTAATTTTTGGCATAGGGGATCTTCCTCATTATATCCAAAGCAAAATCTTGTTGGTCGGTGGCCGGTAATGGCGCAGGCATACTGATTCATATAAATCACCCTTGATAACTGCCTTGATTACGCATATAAAGCAAAAATAACGCAAATAATAATGCGTATAAAGGTTGTATTATAAAATTATAACACAATACATACGAAGTATCAAGAATTGCTTTCTGCTATGCTAAAAGAGCAGAGAGGTGAGCGTATGGACGAAGAATTTATCCGCAATCGGATCACAGAATTGCGATTGAAAAAAGGTGTTTCAGAATATCAGATGAGCATGGAGTTAGGGCAGAACAGAAGCTATATTCAGGCGATTTCCTCTGGGCGTTCTATGCCGTCTATGAAGCAGTTCCTCAACATCTGTGAGTATTTTGAAATCACACCGCTTCAATTTTTTGATGCACAGGAAAATAACCCTCAGCTTATCAAGAAGGCTTTGGACGGAATGAGAAAGATGTCAGATGACGATTTGATTATGCTGATTGGTTTTATAAGTCGCTTAAACACAGAAAACTAACGATAGGAGGCAGTAAGCGTCCCGTCGTTAGTTTTTCATTTTATGCGCAGCATATTGTGGCAAGCAATGCTTGTGGCTATCCATTTCGCCACAAGCTGCTTGTTGAGGGCAGCGCCCCCAAGCCCCTTTGAACACAGAATTTCATTCTGTGGCTGCGCGTTCTGCGAACGCTTTTGACCAGGACCAGCTTACCGCTGGCCGTGGTCTTTTTCTTTTTCAACATCCTGTTCTACCTCCATTTTCAGCACTCGGTCTACATTAGCCTTTGCCGTTAAAAGCTCCCGCATTTCTTCACGGGAACGCCGGTACTCGGCATAGGTCTTTTTCTTTTCTTCCAGCAATTTCGCGTACTCCGTCTGCAACTCTTTGACCTTGGGCAGCTTCTTGACGCCCATCTCATCAAAGGCATTCTTAGCAGCCTGGTGGAGCAGAATTTCTTCCTCATGTTCCTCCCGGAATTTCTTAGAGTAGCCGGCCTTGCGGTAGTCCACATAGACCTCACGGGTCTTGGCATAATTTACGATGTGAGTACGCAGAACAGCAATCTCTGCCATGCGCTTTTCAGCCGCTTTGATCTGCGCCGAAAGCTCATTGTGATGTGCCGTGGCAGCCGCAGCCTTTTCTTCCAAAACCGCATACTCCAGCAGGTTATGCTCTGATAGGTAGTTCATGGTCTGCGCCATTTGCTTCAGATTGAAAACTTTAGCCCATCGCGCATAGCCAGCACCTTTTCCTGCCTGCAATTTTGCCTGAATGTCCACCAGCAGATTGACCTTCTGCGTCTCTGCCTGTGTAACTATTTTCTTTCGTGGGGTATGCGTTTTCTTCCCGGAGAGAACCGCCTGCAAATCATCTAATCCATATCCTTCGCCCAGGCTGTCCATTCGGGCGGCTTTCTCCCAGCCGGGGAGTTTCAAACGATACGATTTTCCGCGCTTTGATACTTCACAGCCGGACTCTTGCAGCAGCTTCAGCAGTTCCTCAAAATTAGCAGGACTTTGTGATAATGCGTTGTCAATCGCTACACGCAGCAGCTCTCGGTGAGAGGGCTTTGCCTGATCGCCCAGCCACTTGTTATAGCTCTTTCCGTGAGGTTTCGGATTCTCCACAATGGACAGTCCGTTTTCGACGCAGATGGTGTCACTTAACTGTCGGACTGCCTTGGTGCTGCCCCAAAAGTTTCGGAATTTCCGGTCATATTCTAAGCTGACCGATGACCAGATAATGTGATTGTGAATGTGCGACTTGTCTATGTGGGTGCAGACCACAAAGGCATGATTGCCCTTGGTGAATCGCTTGGCAAATTCCACACCCAGCCGGTTCGCTTCTTCCGGAGTGATCTCACCGGGGCGGAACGACTGGCGCACATGATAGGCAATCACATCATCCGCACCTCGCACTCGTCCGGTAGCGGCAATGTACTGCCGCTTTGCCAGAAGGAACTCCGCATCCACAGTCCGGCTGTCACACGCATAGCCGGTAATGAGTCTGCCGTCATCTGTTTTCTTTGGGTTGGCCACATAGTCGATGATGTCACTGATCGCCCGACTTTCTGTGCGGCCCTTGCCGACATGAAGCGGCATGATTCTCGTGGTTGCCATAGGTCAGACCTCCTTCCCGAAAAGAAAACGGCCTGCCATAGCAGACCGCTTTCACTATTCTATAAAACTTTCTTCATCGAAAAAATTGAACTCATCATCTTCTAAGTGTCTTGGTGGAAATCTCATTTCATATTGCTCTTGCGCCAATGCACGGACATCAGGCCGCCTATCCTTTAGTCGATTTTTCAGCCAGGACAACTGCTCTTTCGATAGCCTCCATGGAAGATTCAAAAGACGATTCAGTGTCATCAGTTCAGCCTGCTTTTCTGCTGGTAGCGAAGCACAGGATTTACAAATGTGGGATGCATGACCTTTGCCTGAAAATTTTTCGTTGGCTTTGTATTCACCACAAACTTTACAATAGTGTCCATGCTTTTTCATAAGCTGATGCCCTTCTCGCAAAGAACATATAACCTGCGAATTGCTTTCATAATCACATCCCATTCCAAATCAGAAGCATAAGAAAACTTTTTACGGTATGCCTCCCAAAGTTTTTGCATAACCGAATCATTTTCCACTTCGTCAAAAACTTCTTCAGCCTGGTTAAGATACTTCTCCGATCCCCGTTTATGAGCAGTTGCCAGAAGCGCATCATGTAAAATTTTCGGGTTCAGCGTGGTTCCATGCAGCTGTTCTAAAATGTAAATATCGTAGAAATCTCTCATGCGGGTATTGGTTGTGGTTCTGGTAATAATGGTTTCCAGTTTTTCTGCCAGCACAGTTTCTAAATTATAAGCCCAAATATCAATGGAGCGATCTTCCAGCATAAGTTTGAATGAATACCGAACCTCTCTTGGAGTGATTGCATCTCCCGTAGAAATATCAATTTTCAAAGGGGTCACTACACCATCGAATGTTGTACTCATGCTGACACGAATCCCCGGATACTCTGCTTCATCCATAATCTCCGAAATACTTTTCAGCTGAAATTTAACACCATCATCAATCGGAACAGTTACGATTGATGAAATTAGATTCTCAATATCCTCCACATTAACATTAGCTCCTTTTATGGTTGCATCCAAATCCATCGTAGAGCGGGCATCCAATCCAACCATAGCCGCTACCAACATACCACCCTTCAAGATAAACTTATCACGATACTCAGAAAGAGAAATACGCTCCAAAAAACGCTCCATCATGTAGTTCCTCATTAAAATCTGAGCATCTGCGGATTTTTCTCTGGAAAGGTTTCGTATTAAATCTTTAAGCTGCCTTGCTGTTTTTATCATAAAAGTACCTCCAAATACTGTCGTAAAATTTTTTCCACCTTGAACATCCCAGCATATTGCATTAAAGCTCGCAGGTTCTTATCTTTTCTACGGGCATACGCTTTCAGTGCTCCCTGAAAGGTCTGAATTTCAATTCTGCTACGGCTTCTGAGCAAATCACAGATCGTTCGCTCCATATCATAAACCGGCACAGTATGCCCGAACGGAGTTTTCGCTGTTGTAAGTCCTACATCATGTAAGTCTGCTTTAATCGTAAAAACTTGAATGCCTTCTGCTTTCATTTTGCTTGGATTGCATCCAGTTTTGACCGTAACTGTATATTCTATTGGTTCACGGTCTGTCAGATCGTGAAAAAATAAAGCTGTTTCATGTGAAAATACTGCTTGTTCAAATCGCAAATGAAGCAGATACATGGCATCCACCCAGGAATCTTTGGACAGATAAATCCCATGTGCAACTCTATCCAAATCTCGTGAACGCACATAATCATAAAATACCGGCTTTGAAATTCCAGAGGATACGACCTGTGATGTTCGCAGCATTCCTTCTTGTGCTGTTAGCATCTGATCCAGCTGTTCAAATTGTCCCATCATGTCACTTCCTTTCGTACTAATATTATATTCAATATTAGTTCAAAAGTAAAGTCGTGGATATAAAATTCCTTTTCCCAAATTTAACAGACGGTGTCTGGCATTTTATGGTTTTGCGTATTTTTATCCATAAACCAACTCCTGAATTGCAAATTTCAAACTCTGCACCTTACCCATCAGCCAGATTGCAGCCAGTGGCAGCCCCATCGGGCTAATCAAAAATGCCATGACCAGCAGAATCACACCATTCTGCGGGGAATAGGTAAGCAGCACAGCCACACCAAGCAGAGCAATCACGGTACTGAACAGGCCGAGCACCAGACCGGATATGTAGATCAGCCCCGTGCAGAGCCAGACAAAAAGTGTCAGAACCAAAATGACCGGTGCAGTTATAATCATCAAAAGCCCTTTCAAAATCTTCATGTCATTTCCTCCTTGCAGCGTTCTTGGTATCTTTTCTAATCATATTATCCGGCATGGGCAGGCAAAAGACAAGGATACCGATAAAAAGAAAAAGCGGAGAGAGGAGCAGCGAAGTAATGCCGTTCCTCCCTCCGCAAATGGAGTATCTATCCCTGTTATAAAAGTTTGGAAAGCTGGGTAATGATTTCCTCTACGCCCTCCCATAACTGTTCCTGCCGCTGGGATATATCCTCCAAGTCAGCATCATAAACCCGCCCAGTCTCATGCACTTTACGGGTCAGCTGGTTTAAGTTGTTGCTGCTTCGGCGCATCAGGGAAACAAGCTCCTTCAGCTCCGGCAGCTCCAGCTTGACTACATACCCATCCAGCGCCATTTTTCTTAGATAGGCTTCACGGTTGGAGGTTCCAAACTGAGACATTTTTTGCTCAATCACAGCAAGCTCCTCCGCTGAAACTCTAAAGTTTAATTGCATATCCCGCTTACGCTTTGCCATAGTTATCGCTCCGGCTCCCGTTTCTTCGGGGCGGCAGGCTTATGGGCAGGCAGCTCCTGTTTGAGCTTATCCCGTACTGAGGGGCGGGACGGTTGCAGTTTTTCTCCCTGAGTACGGCTACGCTGCTGTTCTTCTCGCACCAGATCAATAAAGCCATCCAGCACAGCAGGGTGGCTGTTCAGGACATAACCACAACGGACGGTTTCGGGGTTCTCGTTGGGAATGGTCTTAGCCCATTCCTTATTGCGTCGGGAGTAGCGCCCATCCCAGTCCTGAAGCTGGACGGTGTTGGCCAGAACCAAAGCCACACGCTCCATGCCATAGGTCTCGATCACACCCTTTGCCGCATCGTGACTGAGATACATTCCGTCGAAGTGTTCCCGCACCGCCGCTTCAATGGACTCCTTGCATTGGAGATTTACATTGTTGGAAGCTCGGTACTGCTCCAGTTCCCTATGTTCTCTCGCATAGGCGGCAGAGTGGGGATAGACCGGTGTTGTTCGCAGTTCCTCTTTAGCTCTGCACACATCGTCGGCACGGTTCTCAATACTGTCCCGGATCACATCCATATAGCCGGTCTCCAGCTTTTCAAAATAACGGTACACATCTTCCAGCGGCGAAGGAGATTCCAAAAGCGCCTGAGCCTGGGCGTCGGTCAGCTCCAGTTCCTCCATCGCCATCACGATGTCCTCACGGATGGTGTACTCATAGGTGTGGTGCAGAATTTCTTCCGGGGGCTGGCTTTTCAGCCAGTCCCGGAATTTATCCTGTTCATCAGACATTTTCTCATAAAGAGCTGTATTCCAATCTGTTGCATTCATAATCATCGTACCTCCTCGTGTTGTTTTGGTTTCTTTTCAAGGCTGCGTGGCGGCACAGGGCGTTTCAGGCTGTCCAGCACCGATGGCCGCGCACTCTTGGCAACCACAGTTTCCGGCTGGGCATGACCCTTGCCGTCAATGTTCAGCAAGGTGTCCAGTTCCACCAGACGGGCGGACTTGACCTGCAGATCGTCCTCAAAGGGGAACGGCTTTCCTACTTCCTCCTTGGCTGCGGCCTGCTGCTGGTAAAGGTTCTCCAGCTGATTTTTGACCGCTTCCAAACGCTGGGGCATCTGCGCCAGTGCGTTGTCGATACGGGTGAGATTTCCGCGCGGGTCTGTACCCAGGGTCGCCCGATGGGTCATTTGTCCTTTCAGCAGGAGCGTATACTCCTGTTTCCAAGCGGAAAATTCCACGGACATGGCATAACCCCGGTAGCTGCCGATCTGCACCGGATCGGAGGTTTTGACCTCCTTGCAGGCATCCAAAAGGGCAGCACCGGCGTTCTCCTTATCGGTCAGCAGATCTCCACGAATCTCCATACCGGCAAAGCCGTCCTCCGGGTGCGGGTGAGCTGCCAAAACCTCCAGGTCAGATTCAAAGCCTTTGATAAAGCCCTTGTGCTTTTCAATCTCCTCCGGGAAGTATTTGAGCAGCTGGTCCTCCAGACGATATTGCTTGCTCTGGTGGTCGGCTTTCATCAGCTTCAGGCGGGATACCTCCACATCCAAATCCATACGCTCTTTGATACGGGGGTCTCCGGCGCACAGAGCCTTGATCTCGGCAAAGGAAAGCGCCGTTTCATCCACATCATCGCAGGAGCGCACCGGCGATTTAGAAGTCATGATCTGGCTGATGAATTTCTGCTTATTCTCCACTGTCTGCCAGAGGTATGCGTCGAAAGTTCCCTCGGTCACATAGCGATACACATGGACAAGGGGATTCTGGTTGCCCTGGCGCTCGATACGGCCCTTGCGCTGGGCAAGGTCTCCCGGTCTCCACGGACAGTCCAGGTCATGAAGTGCCACCAGACGGTCCTGCACATTGGTGCCTGCGCCCATCTTGGCGGTGCTGCCCATAAGCACACGCACCTGACCGGTACGGACTTTGGAGAACAGCTCCTTTTTCCGCACCTCGGTATTGGCTTCATGGATAAAAGCGATCTGGTCGGCAGGCATCCCCTGGGCAATGAGTTTCTGACGAATATCGTCATATACCGTAAAGACCGGTTCCTGCTCCG
>OOBT01000755.1_pt1 | contig 19335 bp, 18 predicted proteins | sample 1671551 | NCBI WGS metagenome assembly OOBT01 (sample SAMN06348168, study PRJEB24527) | human gut metagenome | reverse complement strand
GTATATTTGATGGCATTGGTCAGGTTCATCTTGGCTCCGTCAGGCAATCGGTCTGGGATAGCCTTGCAGAGTGCATTCGCCTTATCCAACGGCAGTTTCTCAACACGCGCCACATCCTTGATGGAGTTCTTCGTCGCCATGGAACCGTAGGTAATGATATGGGCACAGTTCTCATGACCATACTTATCCATTACCCATCTCAGCACCTTGCCTCGGCCGTCATCATCAAAGTCGGTATCAATATCCGGAAGGTTCACACGGTCAGGATTCAGGAAACGCTCAAACAGGAGGTCGTACTTCAATGGGTCAATCTTGGTAATGCCCAAGCAGTAAGCCACCACCGAACCTGCCGCAGATCCACGTCCCGGACCCACCATCACGCCGAGTTCCTCGCGCGCCGCCCTGATGAAGTCTGACACGATGAGGAAGTAGCCCGGGAAACCCATGGTCTTCATCACGTGGAGCTCGAAGTTTACGTGCTCGTCTACATTCTCGGGCAGCGGGTCGCCATAAAGCTTTTTGGCTCCCTCGTAAGCAAGGTGGCGCAGATATTCTGCCTCAAACTTGATACGGTATATCTTATCGTAACCGCCCAATCGGTCGATTACCTTCTGACCTTCCTCTGGTGGCAGCGGGTTCTTGCCGTTCTCATCAGAGGTAAACTCCTTGTAGAGGTCTTCTTCTGATACCTTCTGGCGCAACTGCTCCTCGGTACCGAAACTCTCCGGAATCGGGAAGAAAGGCATGATAGGACCATGGTCGATGCTGTAAATCTCCACCTTATCCAATACTTCGAGGGTATTGGAAAGTGCTTCGGGAATATCCGAGAACACCTCGTTCATCTCCTGGCGGGTCTTGAACCATTCCTGCTTGGAATAGCGCATACGGTTAGGGTCGTCGAGATCCTTGCCGGTAGCGATACAGAGCAGATGGTCGTGGGCCTCGGCAGTTTCCTTATCCTCGAAGTGGCAGTCGTTGGTGCACACCAGTTTGATGTTAAACTCCCTTGCCATCTTGATGAGTTCCTTGTTGGCACGCTGCTGCAACTCGTAAGCCTCGCGGTTGGCAAGCAGACTTGGGTCATCGGGCACTTTATGGCGCTGGAGCTCGAGATAGTAATCATCGCCAAAGAGGTTGTGGTACCACTGGCAAGCCTCGCGGGCTCCTTCCAGGTCACCATGCAGAATCTTGGATGGCACCTCGCCTGCAATACATGCCGAACAGACGATGAGGTCTTCGTGATACTTCTCCAGATCGGCACGGTCGGTTCGTGGGCGCATGTAGTAACCATCCACCCACGAATTGCTCACCAGCTTGATGAGGTTCTTGTATCCATTATAATTCTTGGCAAGTACAATGAGGTGATAACCGCTCATATCGCCCTTATCCTTCTCTCGGTCGGCTTTGGTTCGGCGTGCCACATACATCTCGCAGCCTATGATAGGCTTGAAAGGTTCGAGTCCCTCCTTCTTGCGGTCTTTATTAATCTTGCCGCAATAGTCGGTGAGTTCCTTGATGCCGAACATCACACCGTGGTCGGTTACCGCCATACCCTTCATGCCGTCCTTGATGGCCTTATCTACCAGATGCGGTATCTTCGACTGGCCGTCGAGGATGGAGTATTGGGTGTGTACATGCAAATGAACAAAATCTTCCATTATCTGTTTAAAATTCGAATTTTGACAACAAAGTTACGGCGAAATATTGAAAAAGCCAAAAGAAATATGCGAAAATATTGAAAAAGGTAAAAGAAACCCACAAAAAATTTGCAAAAGTGATAAAAATGACGTACCTTTGCACCAATAAAAACTTAATCCTATTTATATGGGACAGAAAATAAAGAAATTAAAGAAGATAAGATTGCACCGCGAAGGTACCGATCAGCTGGTAACCGGAGCGATAGCATTAGTAGCCATTGCGGCTATATTGTGGACAACCCTAGACAACAAGATTCCGTTCTGGGCTTTTGTTGTTGTGTTCGGTACGGTATATGGTATCGTGCTCAACTTCTACCGTTGTCCTATCAGATACCTCAACGTAGAGGATACTTCGAAACTGGTAGTAGCACCAGCCGACGGAAAGATTGTGGTGATAGAAGAGGTGGAGAATGCTCCCTACTTCGGTGACCGCCGCCTGATGATTTCCATCTTCATGAGCCTTTGGAATGTTCATGCCAACTGGTTCCCGGTGGACGGTAAGGTGAAATTCGTGAAGCATGTGGACGGCAACTACCACAAGGCATGGCTGCCTAAGGCTAGCGAGGAAAACGAGCATGCCGACGTGATGATTACCACACCTGAGGGAGTGGATGTACTCTGCCGCCAGATTGCCGGTGCGGTGGCACGCCGCATCGTAACCTATGCCAAGGAAGGGGAAGAATGCTTCATCGACGAGCACCTGGGATTCATCAAGCTGGGTTCACGCGTGGATGTCTACCTGCCTGTAGGTACCGAAGTATGCGTAAAGATGGGACAGTCAACTACGGGCGACCAGACCATCATCGCTAAATTGAAATAACATATTGACAGATAGAGGGCAAGCCGGAACATACTTCCGGCTTTCACTCTATCATAATATACTGGAAAGAAATGAGTATCAAGAAACATATTCCAAACACGATAACCTGCTGCAACCTGGTTTCGGGCTGCATTGCAACATCGTTTGCCTTCGGCGGAAACCCAAAGATGGCATTGTTATGGATTATCATCGGAGCCGTATTCGACTTCTTTGACGGCATGAGCGCCCGCCTGCTGCACGTTTCATCGCCAATAGGCAAGGAGCTCGATTCGCTGGCAGATGACGTAACCTTCGGTGTGGCTCCTGCCACCATCGTATTCTCACAACTCTTTGTGATGGAATATCCGGGTTTTCTGGAGCCTTTGCGCCCATGGCTGCCTTACGCAGCCTTCATCATCGCAGCCTTCTCGGCATTGCGACTGGCTAAGTTTAATCTTGATGAGCGCCAGACTACCTCTTTCATCGGTGTTCCTACACCAGCCAACGCCCTGTTCTGGGGTTCGCTGATTGTGTTCAATCCAAGCTGGCTCGAAGGATATTCATGGTCGGTATTCATCATTCTGGCTCTGATTCTCGTCACCAGCTATCTGCTGGTTTGCGAGATGCCTCTTTTCGCCTTGAAGTTCAAGCAGTGGGGTTTCAAGGGCAATGAGGTAAAATATGGCTTTGCTGCGCTCACCATCATCATCCTCGCTACTTCGGTAGCACTCGATGGTCTGACCGGCTTCCTCACCGGCTGGTGGCTTGTCATCGTGGCATACGTCATCATCTCGGCGATTATTTATCTGAAGAAGACGAAATAGAAGAAATCCCCTTTATTGGGATATTTAGGTATTTATGTAGATTATTAACTGAAAAATGCGGCTAGATGTGAATCCAGTCGCATTTGTTTTTTCTTCCTGTTGAGAGAAGTTTAGTTGTGTACGAGCGTACCGATCTCCTCTCCATCCATCATCTTCTTGAGGTTACCTACAACATCCATATTGAACACGTAGATAGGAAGGTTGTTTTCCTTACACATGGTGGTAGCTGTCAAATCCATTACCTTCAAGCCCTTGGTATAAATCTCATCATAGGTAATGTCCTTAAACTTGGTAGCTGTAGGATCCTTCTCAGGGTCGGCGGTATAGATGCCGTCTACACGGGTACCCTTGAGCATCACGTCAGCCTCGATTTCGATACCACGGAGAGAAGAACCGGTATCGGTAGTGAAGTATGGACTGCCTGTACCTGCAGAGAAGATGCAGATATAGCCTGCCTCCATCGCCTCAATCGCCTTCCACTTGGTGTAGAATTCGCCGATAGGCTCCATGCGGATGGCAGTAAGCACCTTGTTCTTAACGCCCAAGGCTCCGAGTGCGCTGCTCAATGCCAGGGAATTGATAACGGTAGCACACATACCCATCTGGTCGCCCTTGACACGGTCGAAACCCTTCTGGCTTCCACTCAAACCGCGGAAGATGTTACCACCACCAATCACAATGCCTATCTGAACGCCCATCTCATGGACCTCCTTTATCTGCTTAGCATAATCACTCAGGCGCTCTGGGTCGATGCCGAAGCTCTGCTTGCCCATCAGACTCTCGCCGCTCAATTTCAAAAGAATTCTTTTAAACTTTGCCATTTTATTTTAATTTACAATTTACAGTTAACAGTTTATAGGGCGTAGCCTCCTATAAACTATTAACTCTTAACTATTAACTATAAACTATTAACTAGGAATTTGATTTCTCCGAACGCATACGAGCGTATTACTCCCTTCTTGTCATGAAGGATGAGATGACCATCGTCCTCCACCTCTACGAAGGCGCCCTCGAACTTACCGTCCTTATCCTCATACCAATGGTAACCCTTGCGACGGTAGAGCGAAAGATGATAGAGTCCCGACACATCCATATAGTCGGCACGACGCAGAAGTTCGTAGTATCTGCAGAAAGCCTCAATCACCTTCTGCAGCACCTCTTCCCTATCCACCTCATGACCCAGAATCTGAGCCAGAGATACAGGGTTGGGCGCATCGCTGTGGAACTCAGTCTGATTGACATCAATGCCGATACCGAAGATGCAGCGCTTGATGCCCTTAGAGTCGATGGCAGTCTCTATCAGCGTGCCACTGATTTTCTTGTCATACCAGTACACATCATTCGGCCATTTCAGCGTAATGCCGTCCGTATAGGAATCAAGAGCGTCCTTCACAGCGAGCGCACCAGCCTCGGAAAGGAGGAACTGCTGGCGCAAAGGTACCCACTTAGGACACATCATCATACTGAAGAGGAGGTTCTTGCCCGGCTCACTCTCCCAGGTATGCACGCCCTGTCCCCTGCCTGCTGTCTGATAGTCAGCAATGGCAATGGTCAGCGCATCTTCATCGTAAGTATCCAAATTCTTCAGGAAGGCATTCGTGGAATCCACTTCCTTTAATCGTATAATCTTCTTTTCCATGTCTATATAATAATGTATAGCGAATCACAACGGGTTATCCAATCAGCAACGGGTTGAAGGCATCCACAAGATGCTCGATGCGTTTCACCTGATGGCCTACCCCTACCACGGTAACAATATCAAAGCGAAGTTCTTTTTCCACCTTCTGTTCCTTGACGTAAGTATTGGCGGCTATTGCCAGATTACGCATCTTCCTGACATCTACGGCTTCCTCGGGCTGCTGGTATTCTTCACCCGAACGGGTCTTTACTTCTACCACAACCAGCGTCTTACCATCCGGCGAAACGGCAAGGATATCCAGATCCCGCTTGCCGGCTTTCCAGTCTCTGTCGATGACCACATAGCCTTCATTCTCGAGATAGAGCGTAGCCTCGTCTTCTCCCCATTTGCCTAATTCATTATGCTCTGCCATAGTCTATTTCCTTTATTTTGCATCAAAAGATGCTTTTACCTTGCAAAAATAACAAAAAAAGTCCACACTTCAAACTTTTTTATGTAATTTTGCACGAAAAACAATGGAAGATATTAAGAATAAAGACGAAGCATACATGCGCCGTGCCCTGATGGAGGCTCAGGCGGCATTCGATGAAGACGAGATTCCGGTAGGCGCCATCATCGTTTGTAAAGACAGGATCATATCGCGTGCCCACAATCTTACGGAGATGCTGACCGATGTTACGGCTCATGCCGAAATGCAGGCCATCACTTCGGGAGCCAACATGCTGGGAGGAAAATACCTGAAAGACTGTACCCTCTACGTTACGGTAGAACCCTGCGTGATGTGCGCCGGAGCGCTGGGATGGGCACAGATCAGCCGCGTGGTATATGGTGCCAGCGACGAGAAAAGGGGGTATACAAAATATGCGCCCGATGCACTGCATCCTAAGACGACAGTTACATCGGGCGTATTGGAAGATGAGTGCCGCGCACTCATGCAGGATTTCTTTCAGAGAAAGAGATAATTACTTAACGAGCACTACAAGATACTTGCTGGTGCTCCAGAAAATCTGTGGATTGGTGATGCGAAGAGTATACTGCTTGTTAGCATCACGTACCAATGCATAAGAGCTGGATGGGTGGGTAGTGAGCAACTTAGCCGACTTTGACATCAACTTGATTTCAGAAATGTTGCGGATATCAACCTTGGTGAAATAACTCTTGTTGAAATTACCGGTCATTACCTTACCACCTTCCATGATATGCTGCTCCTTCAACTCCTTCTTGGTACCGAATACATACCAGGCAGTGTTGAGCTGCTTGTCCTGTGCATTGATTGTCTCTGTCTTCTGGCTGCTTTCAGTAGTAAGACGAGAGGTCTTGGTATTCAGATTGTTGATAGTCTCGTCGAGCGCTGCAATATGAATATCCTTCTTATCCAACTCCTCGCGAAGCACCTGGAGTTCCTTATCCTTCTGTGCAATCTGCTCCTGAAGGTTTGCGATGGCCTTCTTCAACTGGTCAGCCTGCAAAGAGCTGTTAGCCATCTGCTTCTGCAGTTTAGCCAGGAGTTCGCGGTTCTGCTGCATACGTGTAGCGATGAACTGAACATTCTCCTTGAGCTGCTGTCTCTTGCTGGCACCCTCACCGTTCTTCAGGAGAGTTACTCTGTGCTCAGCCTCACTGATCTGGTTCAAACCATCCTGGATTTCATTCAATGTACCCATCATATCGTTAATTTCGCTATCCTTCTGAGCGATGATACTGTTTAGCGAATCATTCTGCTGATTTGCCAAATCCTGGGTGTTGTTCTTGCCGTTGTTGCAACTGGTCAAACAAAAAGCAGCTAAACATGCCGCAAATAATAGCTTTTTCATAATCATTTTCCTTTTTAATGTTTGATTTAAAAAATTATCTTTTCGCGTAAAACGCGTCGCTTCCTATACTTTATTCATTACTTTCTTCATCCCTGCGAGCCCCGTTTTTCTTCTGCCGGCGCTCTTCACGCTTCTTTTCCTTCATCTCCTCCTTGAGCTGTTTAGGATCTTTTCCTGCCAATACGATGACAAATTCGCCCCTTGGTTCTGTCTCCTCAAAATGAGCGATGACCTCGGCAAGCGTACCCCTCACACTCTCCTCGTGGAGTTTGGATATTTCACGACAACAGCTCACCTGTCTGTCATCCCCGAAAACCTCGGCAAACTGCTGCAAGGTTTTCACCACACGATAAGGCGACTCATAGAAAATCATGGTGCGCACCTCATCCTTCAATGATTCTAGATAGGTCTGTCTGCCCTTTTTCTGCGGAATGAATCCTTCGAAGCAGAAACGGTCGCATGGCAAACCCGATGAAACGATGGCCGGTATGCATGCCGTAGGTCCAGGCAAAGTCTGCACCGTGATGCCTGCCTTGGCAGCCTCGCGGGCGAGGTAAAAACCAGGATCGCTGATACCCGGTGTTCCGGCATCGCTGATCAAGGCGATGGTTTCGCCACCCTTCAGTCGCTCTACGATGGCAGAAGATGTGCCATGTTCGTTAAACTTATGGTGAGCCACTAATCGATTTCTGATATCGAAATGCTTCAGCAGAACACTCGATGTTCGAGTGTCCTCAGCGAGTACCAAATCCGCTTCTTTCAGTATGCGAATGGCTCGCATTGTCATGTCCTCCATGTTACCAACTGGAGTCGGAACGATGTATAATGTGCCCATACTGACCGCAAATGTAGTTAATTAATCTTTCATAGCAAAAAAAAAACGCGTTTCTTTGCATTTTTTAAAACCTTATTATTAATTTTGCCCCCGAAATGACAGAAAATCTAATTGGGGAGGCGCACCGTCCCGGAAGAATTGAAGTGGTGTGCGGATCGATGTTCTCCGGAAAAACAGAGGAATTGATCCGAAGAATGAAGCGTGCGAAGTTCGCCAAGCAGAAGGTAGAAATCTTTAAGCCGGCGCTTGACACTCGTTACTCCGAGGAAGATGTAGTGAGCCATGATCAGAACTCTATCCGGTCTACTCCTATTGAGTCCTCTGGATCGATACTGCTATTGGCTTCTGATATCGACGTGGTGGGTATCGATGAAGCCCAGTTCCTGGACAATGGGCTCGTGGAGGTATGCAACGAACTCGCCAACCGTGGCGTGAGAGTTATCGTGGCAGGACTGGATATGGACTTCAAGGGAGTTCCCTTCGGTCCGATTCCTGCTCTCTGTGCCATCGCCGACGAGGTGACCAAGGTTCATGCCATCTGCGTAAAGTGCGGATCGGTTGCCTATGTGAGCCACCGGTTGGTCAATAACGACAAACGGGTGCTTCTGGGCGAGAAAGATGAATACGAGCCACTCTGCAGAGAATGCTACCAGAAGGCGATTCTTAACGAAAAATTATAACAAAAGGAACAGTTATGGGAAAGGAGATTACATTTGATAAATTTATAAGATGGGCGGGGGTTACCCTCATCGTATTGGCCGTGCTCTACATGACCAATTATCTGAGCAGCGTACTGCTGCCATTCTTCATTGCATGGTTTTTCGCTTACCTGCTCTATCCGGTCGTGAAGTTTATCGAAAACAAACTCCACGTCAGAATACGTGCGCTGTCTATCCTCATCGCCATGGGAACGGCTATCGCTGTTATAGGAGGCGTGCTGTGGCTCATCATCCCTCCGATGATTGACCAGTTTGACAAACTCGGTGAGGTGTTGACACGATGGCTGCATCAGACGACTCATACCAACAACCTGACAGCACTGATCAAAGACTGGCTGCAGGCCAACCAGGAACAGATAGAGCATTTTCTGAAAAGCAAGGACTTCAGCGATGCCATCAAGACCACCATGCCTAAGGTCTTCTCGGTAGTCAGCCAGACGGCAACGGTACTGATGAGTATCGTAGCATCGATGATTACCTTATTATATATGTTCTTCATCCTGCTCGATTATGAGACGCTGACAGCCAACTGGGTGAGAATCTTCCCTAAGAAGAACCGTCCGTTCTGGAGTGCGCTGATGAAGGATGTGGAGCGCGAGCTCAACAACTATATCCGTGGTCAGGGACTGGTAGCGCTCTGTATGGGCATCATGTTCTGCATCGGTTTTACCATCATCGGTTTCCCGATGGCGATAGGTCTGGGCATTCTCATCGGCATCATGGACCTGGTTCCATATCTCCATACCTTCGCCCTCATCCCTACGGCATTCCTTGCCATGCTGAAAGCTGCCGACACAGGTCAGAACTTCTGGCTGGTATTCGGTCTGGCTTTTTTGGTGTTCTGTGTGGTACAGGTCATCACCGACATGGTAGTTACCCCGAAGATCATGGGTAAGGCGATGGGATTGAACCCAGCCATTCTCCTCTTGAGTCTCTCGGTTTGGGGTGCACTTCTGGGCTTCCTGGGATTGATTGTAGCCCTTCCGCTCACAACGCTCATCATAGCCTACTGGCAGCGGTATGTAACGAAAGAGAAGCCGCAATATCATGAAGAAACGGGCAAAAATGTCCCGATTTCGGATAAAAATGAAGAAAATCAGTAAAAATATGGCAAAATATTTGGTTATTTCAGATTTTTGCCGTACCTTTGCACTCGCTTTTGAAACATAAAGCAGAAGATTGACTCGCTAGCTCAGCTGGTAGAGCACAACACTTTTAATGTTGGGGTCATGGGTTCGAGCCCCATGCGAGTCACAGATCTTCAAGAAAAAGGCTTTCCATTACGGAAAGCCTTTTTTTGTTATATCCTATTACTGGATACTGCAGAAATTCCTTTTTAAAACATTTCAGCCTTAGCCTCTACCCTTTTCTCAACATCATCCGGAAGCTGAGGGAAGAAATCATAGCCGGTGATACGCTCCACTTCATCTACTGAATTTACGAATTCCGTCTTCTTTCTGCCTTTCTGCGACTGGTTACGGCAGATAAAGCCGATGGCCTGCGGATTCTTGCCCGTATGAAGAACCACCTTGAAGAAGGCATCAGGCACTACCACCTTGTTCTTACCCAACTTGCGATGCTCCTTATTCAGAAATATCGGTCCGCAGACAATATAAACCTTGCCATACTGCTTCGCCCAGTTGCGGCACTGCTGCTCTATCGTGTTCCATACCCCCGCATTCAGACTGTGGTTCTGCGGACACATATTGGTCATCAGGAAACATTCATCCATCGCCTGCTGACTCCATTTGTTGTCACCAGCCGGACACATGTGTCCCCTATCCAATCCACTGTTGTAATAATCCGTCAAAGTACCCACGGGTGCCGGCATCTCCTCATCATCAGCAAACTTACCGCGCGGCAACTTACCAGATGCATGCTCTCCCGTCAGCGCCCAGGCTACCCAATTCGGCTGTCGCGTATCATGATTATAAGATACCGTATAAGCCAACCGATGCTTGATGGTCTCAGATACCTTAACCTTAGATACCGGAATCTCCAGCCCCTGCGCCTCCAGATTCGCACCCTCTCCAGCAGTTTCCAGCTTGTTCTCTGCAGACGGTTCATCGCCCGCAGCATCAGCAGCCTCCTGCATATTCTCCTTTACAACAAGTGCCTGATCTTCTGTAGCCAACGAAGAAACCTTCGGCAAGACAGAAAACGCCACTACTGCGGCTATCGCCAACAGCCAAATCTTAAATGTACCTACTTTCTTTTTCATATCAGATTCATCATTAATTCATTTTCCGTAAAATTCTGAGTCTACACGATTCATTCCGCTTTTAGGTGAATAATCCCTAAAATCTCCACAAAAGTAGTATTTTTATGCGAAAAAGAGAAAGAAAATCATAAATTTCTTGCGCATTTCAAAATAAAACACTAACTTTGCATCGCTATGTAGGACAAACCTAGACATAACACAGTAAAAAGCTCAAACAACTAAGAACTGAAAGTCAGAGGTTACAATACATTGGCAAAAGTGCTCTATGAAATGGACAAGTGAAGTGCATTAACAGAGATTAACTAAAAGTGATGCAAGTTTCCCACCTTTTCTTGTTTTATACAAGGACTGAAGAGCCTCGAGCAACAATATCGGGGTACATTTAGGCTGAGAAATATGAGAAAATAAGAATCAAAACATAACAGCAAAATGAAAAAAATCAAATTATTCTCAATTGTAGCTGCCTTCGTTGCAGCTTTCGCATTCACTTCTTGTAATACAGGCGATGATAACAACAGCTATTATCAGCCGCTCACACAAGCAGAAAAGCAGACCTGCTATCTCAAGACATCAGGTAGCCGCATGAGCAAACTCGCTTACGTGAGCGACGAGCATGTTACAGAAAAAGACGGCAAAAAGGAATATCACGACACCTTAGATGTCTCTACATCTATCCACGGAGATGGCAAAGATACTGTAATGACTGTTAACAACTTCCCTGTAAAGATCTTCGCCCGTTACATTCCAGAAAATGTTGACACGAAAGACCTGAAGGAAGCATTGAAGAAATATGAGATGCCGGTTAACTTCAAGAGTGTTGTATACTACTATTCAGTTACACCTGTTATCCAGTTCATGCTCTTCCCAGATGCTATTACTGTAAATCTGGAATATGGTGGTGCTACACATAAGGTTAAGTTCTATTGCTATTCTAGCGGAAACAGCCGATATACTTTCGGACAAGTTACCCAGGATAAAAACAAGGTTGAAGCCTACTTGGTTGTTTATGGTTACGAAGTTGATCCAAAGGATGAGAAGAAACCAAATCCTACAGCATTCAACTTTAATATGGCAGGAACCCAGTTGTCAAATGGAACACAGATTAAGTTCTTCGAGCCATAAAGCTCAGAGCAAAAGAAATAAAGAAGTAAGAAACTTACACTTACAAATATATATATGTTAATACTCTCTTAAAAATTAAACAAAAAAAGAAAACTATTAGAGGCGCAGTCTTCGTGAGAAGGTTGCGCCTTGTTGCATATATACAAAGAACGCTTTTATTACTCATGAAAGTTCAGTTGAAAATCTTGCGAAACACTTTATCATTTGTTTTTTTATTAATATTTTAAGAACTTTTTCCCTTTTTCTGAAATTATTATTGTAATTTTGCAAGCGTATACATTATAATTATAATAATGTATAGCAAAGAAAGTAAACATAAGATAAGAAGCGTATGGATTCATTATTTCTACTTCAGTTTGCATGTTTCATATTCATGCTCATCAATGCCTTCATCGTGGCTGTCTCTCATCTGCATGTAAGATGGGAGAACAAGCGGTATGAGCGGTCACGATGGATGATTGTTGTCGCACTGATAGGACTGGCGATACAATATATAACGCAGATGGTTTTCGGCTTCCGTGCTGCCGACGACATTCTGGGGGCGGTCGTCAATATCCTCATCTATACCCCCTGCTGCTCGCTCATCGCTATAGCCATCTATAACATCGAGACTACACGTGCCAACCGCAGGAAGATGAACCTTGTATGTGGCGGCATTTATGCAGCCATCCTCGTGGTCTTCTGGGTGGGTATCAGTCTCCATCACAGCCTGTATATCAAGGAAGGACTTTATATGATGCTTGCCCTGTTCTGCATGAGTGTAGCCTACAGCATATCCATGATAGTGCGTGAGATGGTCAGACGCAAGAAGATGCTGGAGACAATGGCAGCTACCGATATGTTGCCCTACGTGAGATATTCGCGTGCCAGTGTCTTCATTCTGTGCCTTTCGTTTCCCATCATGCCGGTAGCTATCTTTTCCACCACCTTATTGTTTATCATAGGTCCGTTGGTATTGTTTGCCCTGCTGTTCTTCAATCTTACGTTTATTGCTCTCGGCGGCAGCTATATCCCTACCGAAGAACTCCTGGATAAAGAAGAGGAAGACAATTACTTGGCTGGGACTGGATACAGATATGGAAAAGCACATTCTGACAGAGCTCAGAGTCCTGCTGATTACAGTACAGAGTCTTTACAGCCGCTATCCGATGAACACAGAGATTTCATCCAGAAGAGTCTTGATGCATGATGCGCCAATTCGGGCTATAAGGACTGTACTGTGAACATGCTTACCCTCTCCCGCACACTTTCCATCCCTAAGGGTGAGTTATCTGCATACTTCGACCAGTATCTGAAAACCACATTCAGAATATGGCTCGGTGACATACGTTTCAATGCGGCAAAGAAGATGATGCAGGAATATCCAGACTATAGTAATGACATCATTTCAGCCGAATGCGGTTTCTCTGCCCGCACCTATCTGTACCGCATTTTCAAATTAAAGGAAGGTTGTACTCCTACCGAATGGCGGGAGAAAATGGCTGAAAATCATTCGTATTGAATAAAAAAGTACTGATTTTATTCAATACGATGGATAAAATGAATAAAAAACAACAAGGGTCTATATGCCACGATGAAAAGGTGGCGTATAGACCCTTGGTTATATGGTGACTAAAGTTTCGCAAGTTACTTGAATATATTGACAAGGAAAAGACTTTACACCCGAAACTTCCTGAAAGACTCCGGAAAGAGAAGTGAGAGAAGCTGGAAGACTGGTGTGCCGGCGGGGGGATACTATATTGAGTCATGGTTATCCTGTCGCATTCGTTGGATATCCCTAAGGCGGAGCGGTCCCGATATTTCTCGGAGACTGACATCATTTCTGCCGAGTGCAGCTTCTCCGCCTGCCCCTATCTGTACCGCATTTTCAAGTTAAAGGAAGGCTGTGCTCCTACCAAATGACGGGGGAAAATGGCTGAAAATGTAGCCGCAGAGGATAAAAAGCAGGACTAACCATTTTTCGATAAATACCAGGAAAACGCATTGCGAAATGAAAAAATACGTTAAAAAGGGTGTCTACTTGCTAGGAAGTAGACACCTAAAACATAGGAAGTAGACACATTGACAGGGGAAATAGACACCTTTTTTGAAAGAAAAACACTATATTTGCACCATGAAGGAAATATTAGAAACCATGCCAAGGATAGAATTGGCTCTGATCATCATCGGGGTGTTTGCACTCATATTAGGTATCATCTTCGTATATGCCATGATACATGAGTACAGGATGTATCTTGAGGAACATCGGAAGGCTCGCATCAGCTTTCGTGATTTCTTCAAGCAGGAACAGTTTTATATCTTTCTATTTCTGGCTTCGATATTCATCATGCTGTTAAACCTCCTGTATTTCCTGGAGTGAGTTTCGGCAATAAGCAGAAAAATTTAAATAACAAATATAACATTAAATTATGAAAAAGTTTAACAATCAATTCTATGGTTCGCATGTCGACCGTATGAACTATGGGGGGGCAAAGTTCTGTAAATTTGCCCTGCTCCCATTGATGTTGTTGATGTTGTTGCTTCTGCCTACACGTATGGTGGCGCAGACAGAATACGACAAGACAGTAACGCTTACTGCCTTAGCGGGTAACCCAGTGGGCTACACAGGTAAGACTGATGAGACTTACAAAAATCTCTTTGATGGCAAAAAGAAAGAAGGTGATTTCTCTAAGTGGTGCTGCAAGTTTGACAGCAAAGGAACCTATGTCATCTTCGAAGCCAGCAAGGCAGGAGTGCCTGTAGGCTACACCATCACAACGGGTAATGACAATGCAAATTTTGGATGTGGAGGTCGCAATCCGTTGTCATGGAAGCTCTATGGCAACAATGAAGGCGAAGAAGGCGAATGGGTGCTTATCCAGGCGGTAGAAAATGACACGAAGCTCCAGGATAAGAACTTCACTTCGTACGACTTTACCTGCGAAGGTTCTACTTCTTATAAATATTTCAAATGGGAAATATCGGCTATTCATAGCGGAAACACATTGCAGGTAGGCGAGTTTGAACTCAAGCTCCAAACCTGTTCGCACAAGAATGCCGATGGCTCGGATGCCCTTGGCGAAGCTATCGAAACCTTTGAGGCAACTTGCATAGAGCATGGCTATACCACACACGAATGCTCTCTCTGTCATTCAACAGTAAAAGTATATAAGGATGATGAACTTAAAGCACACACTCTCACTCATCATGAGGCGACATCTGATATTAAGGAACACTGGCAGTGTGATGTATGCCACAAATACTTCAGCGATTCGAATGCCACCCAAGAGGTTACTTATGGCAGCCTCCTTTTTGATCAGGCTTACGCCATGTTTGACGATGCTACAGGAACCCTTACGTTTAGTTACGGCACTAAGCCCGAAGGAGCTTATGCGCTTAATCAGGAGAGACCCGAGCCGGAGTGGCATATGCAAAAGATCAGGACGGTAGTCTTCGATGCTTCGTTTGCCTATGCAAGACCTACGAGCTGCTCTCATTGGTTCAAGGACTGCATCTATCTGACCCGAATAGAAGGCATCTGGAATCTTAATACCGAGAATGTGACGGATATGAGCAGTATGTTTCTAGGTTGCTCTAGTCTCAGCTCTCTCGACCTCACTAATTTCGACACAGGGAATGTGACAGATATGAGCCGTATGTTTATAGGTTGCCGAGATCTCACTTCGCTCGATGTCACGAACTTTAACACAGAGAAAGTGACGGATATGAGCAGTATGTTCCAAAATTGCTATGACCTCACTTCGCTCGATGTCAGCAATTTCAACACTTCGAAAGTGACGGATATGTGCTGGATGTTCTTTGGTTGCCATAAACTAACCTCGCTCAACGTCAGCAAATTCAACACTACGGAAGTGACGGATATGAGCGATATGTTCGAAAATTGCTACGCTCTCACCTCGCTCGACCTCACTAACTTCAACACAGCGAAGATAAAGAATATGCGTTTTATGTTCTATGGTTGCTCCGCTCTCACAACCATCTACGCCAGCAATAAGTTTGTTACGGACAAAGTTACTGATAATGGTTCTAAGATGTTCTATGGTTGCAAAAACCTCAAAGGCTATGACGATAGCAAGATAGACTACAACTATGCCAACTGCGGCACGGATGGTTACTTTACTCCTGGATGTGCTTATTCCGAGTTTGACAATGCTACTGGAACTCTTACGTTCCGCTACAAAGGAGTCAAGCCCGAAGGAGCTTATGGCTTAAATGAGGGGAGAAATCTTCCTGACTGGAATAATTTAGGAACTAATGTAAAGAAGGTGGTCTTCGATGCTTCGTTTGCCAGTGCAAGACCAACAAACTGCTATGGGTGGTTCAAGGACTTCACTAACCTGACCACAATAGAAGGCTTTGAGTATCTTAATACCGAGAATGTGACGAATATGACCGGGGTATTCAATGGATGTTCCGCTCTCACCTCGCTCGACCTCACTAACTTTAACACAGCGAAAGTGACAGATATGAAACTTTTATTCGCTAACTGTTCTGCATTGGAGTCTTTGGATCTCTCAATGTTCAATACGGAAAATGTGACATCAATGCCGAGCATGTTTAATGGTGCCACTAACCTCAAGACCCTAAACGTGTCTAATTTCAATACAGAGAAAGTCAACAATATGGGACACATGTTTGCCAATTGCCCTAACCTGACCTCGCTCGACTTGAGCAGTTTCAATACGAAAGGAGTTGAGTATGTGGACAATATATTCAAGAATTGCTCCAACTTGACCACGATTTATGCAAGTGAGAATTTTGCTTTTGGAAGTGGATTGAAAAATGGTGCAGATATGTTCCTTGGTTGTGATAAGCTCAAAGGTTTTATTGAGTATAACAAGAACACGGACACGGACAAGAACAACAGTAAATTCGCCAACTACAAGACTGGCTATTTCACAAATTTAGTAGGCAAGAATGGTGAGGAGAAGATAGGAGCGGTAGGAGAAATTCTTACTGCGGAGAATCTCACTCTTAACGACGACAAGGACTTTGTGGCGTACGAGAAGTTCGCAGCCAAGGATGCAACTTACAACCGCTCGATGAAGACTGGCACCACCTGGGGAACGCTCTGCTTGCCTTTCGCCATTGACCAGAGCCAGGAAACAGGATGTAAGTTCTATAGTCTTACAGGTATTGACAATGATAATGAATGCATCACCCTTGAGAGTTATGAAGAAGGAGCAAAGATTCCTGCCGGCACTCCTGTGCTCTTCAAGATGAATGAGGGTGTGCAGACACTCAACATTTCTGCACAAAATGCAGAACTCGTTAAAGAGCCAGTAGCTGGAACAAACACAGATGTCAACCTCGTAGGTTCATTCACCAAGATTGGCGGCAAAGACAATCAGGGTCTTACAGACACCGACTACATCATTGGTAAGGATAAGTTCTGGCTTGTCTCTGAGTTGAAAAAAGATGGCAATAGCAAGGGCGTGGGCATCAAACCGATGCGTGCATACATCCATCCTGCCACAGCAGCTCAGGCAAGAGCAGCCATGCTGAGCATCGGAAAGGGTGATGGCACTACTGTCATTGAAAACCTCAACGCTATCAGCAACGATGCCAATGCAGAATACTATGATGCGAATGGTCGTCGTACCAATGGTCTGCAGAAGGGCTTGAACATCGTGAAGCGTGGCAGCAAGACTTATAAAATCATGGTTAAGTAAAGATTTTTAAAATCAAAGAGTATGAAAAAGAAAGAATATACAAAGCCAGAGATGCAGGTGGTAAATATCACCTCTTGCACCCTCCTCGCAGCCTCGACTATACAGCAAGGAAAAGGTGACACAGGTAGACCAGAATTGGAAGAAGACTGGTATTATGGTGAGTAACAGTTATGATAACGCCTAACGGCAAAATACAGGAAGCCCCCGGTGCTATACGCATCGGGGGTTTTTACCATTAAACACAGAACTTTCGTATGTAGTTCAAGTACGGGCTGAAGGCCAAAAAGATCTATATGCCACTCTGCATCGTGACATATAGACCTTTTTTTTTGTGAATCAGGGATGCTTAGAATAAACTTTTTATTGCTATTCCTGTAAGAATTGCTATAGTGAAGCTAGAAAAAGTGCCTATCAACACATACTCTGTTGTGCGAATTTCCTTGGCTTTGTTTAATTCACCAAAACGGAAAACAGACTTTGCTGCCAGCAAGAAGCCGACTCCTTCGAAACTGCCAACAAGGACGAATGTCAGAATCATGATCCTTTCAATATAACCTATCCATTGTCCGGCATTAGGTAAACTCTGTGCACTAGAAGATACAGGTGTCCATTTATTAAGAAACAACCCCAATAAGATAGAAGATGGTCTTAACATTAATATATATGCCACGACGGTCAACCAAACATTTGCAGAACAATGGTTCTCAATATATGAAAGAACGGTACCATCTCCGTAGAAAACGAACCATAATACTCCAATTATTATAATGTGTAAAAGCTGATCTGCAAGAAATGTAGAAAGAGAATCCTGATAGCACCTACATTTAATCAAGTCTATTATAAAATGGCTGGCAAAAATGCCCAAAGGTACAAGCCAGCATAACCAATCTGCCACCAAGATATATGCCACACATGCATGTATGGTACTATGAAGTAACAGATAACCAATCCCCTTGATACCAGGTTTGCGCTTCCCATTATTGATACTATCAGTCTGAAGTATAAAATCAGAACATAGATGAGCGCAGAGTAACTTTATAAAAATGATGATTGATTCCATGTTACTGCTTATTGTATTTTGAAATTAACGATTTGAAATATTTCACATAGTCAAGAATTAGCTGACCCTTAGCAGAACTCCAGTGATAATTAAAGTTTTGTCTCGTCATGCCCAAATCCTCAGCAAGGTCTTTCTGAAGTTTAGGAAAGAGTATTGCCTGATAGACTACTTTTGCCTGTTTAGCAGTCCATGACGTAATTACGTCATCAGCAAAACGAGTGACCAGCTCCATGTCTTTATCAAAATCAGGCCATGTAGTCGATATGCTCAGTCTTTTTTTCCCGATATTGTCAAACGAACGGCCAGATAATCTAAAAGCCTCTCCATCACTAGTTACAATATTGTCGCTTTCAAAAGAAATGTCACCAATACCAATGGATAATCTAGCATCCCAAAGCTGCTGTTTGCCTGGAGTCATTGCTTTAAGTTTTGCTCTTAACGCAATAGCTACAGCCAAGGCACAGTCTGGTTTATCAACAACTATTTGGAAACTATCACCACGATACATTTCCAAATTGCAGAGAGTTAGAGGCTGAAAATCTGCAGCGCATACATTCAATGTATCCAATACCGTTTGCCTCCATTTTGCAGCAATATTTGTGGAGTTTACTAGATCTCCTGTAATCACACTTTTTATCATAAACTTGAATAGTTTGATTAAATCTGATGCAAAGATAATATTTTTCTTTTAAAAAATCAAAGATATTGCCTTGATTTTGCGTAATCAAGCTATTTTATTTGATTTCCTCTGCCGTCAGCCCCGTCAAAGCCGAAAATCTCCAGTTCTTCTGTTGTCGGCAGATATTGTTGCTGTTGTATCAGTTCATCTTCATTGAGTGCCTGAAGGGTATTCAGAAGGTTTTTCAATCGATCGGGGGGATTGCCGAATATCTTCTTGAACGTGAGGTCTGCCTTAGGATCTAAGTACTTCAT
>OOBT01000751.1_pt1 | contig 19341 bp, 16 predicted proteins | sample 1671551 | NCBI WGS metagenome assembly OOBT01 (sample SAMN06348168, study PRJEB24527) | human gut metagenome | reverse complement strand
GCCAACATTTCGGTCGTGCAAGTTTTTTTGACCGACCGATGCAAAAACAAATCCCGCCGAAGGCATGGACGCTTTCAGCGGGATTTTTTCGTAGCGGAGTCTAGCGATTATTCAAAGTCGCTTTCTTTGCAGACTTCAACAACCCAGCCTTCCGGAGCTTCGATTTCGCACGCCTGGATGCCGGTGAGCGTTTCACGCAACTTGCCGGAGATTTCGCCCATCTTGTCCATACCGGAGGGCAGTGCGATGACGCCGTCCTTGGTGTGAATTTCGCCGATCGGTGCGAGAACGGCAGCCGTGCCGCACAAGGCGGCTTCCTTGAAGTCTTTGACTTCTTCCAGAGCAACCTTGCGTTCGATCACATTGAGACCGAGGTAGTGTTCGCCGACATATACGAGCGAACGACGGGTGATCGAAGGCAGAATCGAGTCGGACTTCGGAACAATCAGGTTGTTGTCTTTGTCGACAAAGATGACATTGGCGCCGCCCGCTTCTTCCACATAAGTACGGGATGCCGGATCCAGATAAATGTTTTCAGCAAAGCCGTGACGATGAGCTTCCATCGTGGGATACAGGCTCATAGCATAGTTAAGACCGGCTTTGACGTGACCGGTACCGCGGGGAGCGGCGCGGTCGTAGTCGGACACGCGCACCTTCAAGGGCTTGACGGCGCCCTGGAAATATGCGCCCACAGGCATAACCGTGATGCGGAAGAGGAATTCATGAGCAGGGGCAACGCCGATCTGCGGGCCGGAGCCGATCATGAACGGGCGAATATACAAAGAGGCACCCGTGCCGAAAGGAGGTACCCATGCGGCGTTGGCTCGTACGGTATCCACGACGGCTTGCACGAATTTGTCTTCCGGGAAGGCGGGCATTTCCAGGCGGCGCGCCGTGTTTGCCATACGCTCGGCATTCATGTCGGGACGGAACGTGACGATGCGACCGTCTTTTGTGGTGTAGGCCTTCAAGCCCTCAAAGCAGCTCTGAGCGTAGTGAAACACGCAGGCTGCCTCCGAGAGGACGATGTTGGGGTCAGTTACCAGGCCGCCTTCATCCCAAGATCCATCTTTCCAGTTCGCTTGATAACGAAAGTCCGTCGGACGATAGGCAAATCCGAGTTTGGACCAATCAAGAGGTTTCTTTTGCATTTGCAATTGTCTCCGCGAGTTTGTTTTTTATCGGAATCCTTTCCGGCTGTCTGCGCGACGAGGTAGGCGCAGGCGGCGTAACAAAAAAATGATACTCCCGTTTTAGTCCAAAGCGTCTAGGCAGAAATCCCTGCAAAACAAGCGCGGCCGGTGGAAAGGCACCACCGACCGCGACGATCAAGATGTTAAATTTTTTGCCAGATTGTGTTTAGCCCGCTCGAACTTCTGCTTCAACCTTGTCAAAGGTTTCGCAGATTTCATTGTCGGGAGCTTCCGTGAGAAGACTCACAACATAGATGGCGATGGCGGCAAAGAGAAAGCCAGGAACGATTTCGTAAAGGCCGAACCAGTTGAACTGGTGCCAAATCAGGACTGTGGCTGCGCCCGTAAACATACCGGCCATGGCGCCGTATTTGTTCATGCGTTTCCACCAGAGGCTGATGAGGATCACCGGGCCGAAGGCCGCACCGAATCCTGCCCAGGCGTAGCTAACAAGCGAGAGCACCAGGCTTTGCGGATCCATGGCGATGAAGATGGCCACAAACGAAATCAGCAGAACCATCATTCGACCGAACCACAACAGTTCCCATTGGTTGGCCTTGGGGCGAATGAAGCCGCGGTAGAAATCCTGAGTCAGGGTCGATGAGCAAACCAGCAGCTGACAGGAGAGCGTGCTCATGACGGCAGCAAGAATGGCAGCCATCAGAATGCCGCCGATCCAGGGATTGAAGAGTACCTGCGAGAGCACGATGAAGACGCGCTCGTGGTTTTCCGTAACGAGCGTGGCCTGATCCGGATGCGCAGCAAAGTAGGCCGAACCAAAGAAGCCCACCGAGACGGCGCCACCAAGGCAAAAGATCATCCAGATCAGAGAAATGCGGCAGGCGCGAGGAATCACCTTGATTGAGCGCGCAGCCATGAAGCGCACCAGAATATGCGGCTGTCCGAAGTATCCCAGACCCCAGGCGATGAGACTGAGTACGCCGATAAAGGTCTGATGCGAGAGCATGTTGACCATATTGACGTCAATGGCTTTGACTTGTTCAACGGCACTCGAAAAGCCGCCGAGATCGGTCATCACGACGATGGGAGTGACGACAAGTGCCAAGCACATGAGCGAAGCCTGGAAAGTGTCCGTCCAGCTTACAGCCAAGAACCCGCCGATGAACACGTAAATGATGGTTGCAGCTGCGCCGATCCAGACGGCGCGCTCATAGCTCATGTCAAAGGTGTTTTCAAAAAGGCGGGCACCGGCTACCACGCCGCTCGCACAGTAGATCGTGAAGAACACCAGAATGACGACGGCTGCGAGAATGCGCAGCATACGCGTGTCGTCCTTAAAGCGATGCGTGAAAAAGTCCGGAAGCGTCAGGGCATTGTGAGAAACTTCGGTGTATACGCGCAGACGGGCCGCGACGAATTTCCAGTTCAGATAGGTGCCGAGCGTCAGACCGATGGCAATCCAGCTTTCCGTGATGCCCGAAAGAAACACGGCGCCAGGTAGCCCCATCAGCAACCAACCACTCATGTCGGAAGCGCCGACGGAAAGAGCCGTCACAACGCCTCCAAGGCTGCGGCCGCCCAAAATGTAGTCGTTGAAGTTGCGGGTGTATCGCCAGGCGACAAAGCCCAGGATCACCATCAGGATCATGTAGCCAGTAAAGGTAATGGCGGTCGGATTCGAAAACATCTCTTTGGTTCTTTTTGTGATTGGCGGCGCACAGTCAAATCAGCGGATTCGACGACACGCCGTATTTTCTTTTGAGAGATTGCTGCGGCTTCGGGGCAGGCCGCATGGCAGAAAAAAGAGGCGGGAGCCGCGAGGCAACTCCCGCACTGCACCTTGAATTGTACCCGCCTTGAGCCTGCGCCTTTTCCTTAGAAGGCTAGACGCAGGTCAAGGAGCCGGCACTAAATGTCTCCGTAGAGATCTTTATGTACCAAAACGGCTACGTTGGAGTCACTCCAAACGTTGAGAGTCGTTTCGATGGCGTCGATCACGGCGTAGAAAGGAAGGATAACGCCCATAAGCAGAATGGGGACATTCATGCTGGCCAGCAGGCTAGCCGATAGGAAGAAGCACCCCATCGGAACGCCTGCGTTGCCCACCGCAGCGATCGTGGCAATGAAGATCCAGACGGCCAGTGTTGACCAGGTAATGTCAACGCCTGCGTTTTGCATGAGGTAGACGACCGTAATCAAAATAAAGGCGGCGCATCCGTTCATGTTGATGGTCGTGCACATCGGCAGCACAAAGCGCGAGACGCTCTCCCGGACGCCGAGATTGACTTCCGAGCAGCGCATGGTTACGGGCAACGTTCCGGCCGAAGACTTCGAGAAGAAAGCGACGGTCAGAGCCGGCAACATGCCCTTAAAGACCCGAATCGGGTTGATGCCGCGCAGCAAAAGAAGCGCAGGCAGCACGATGAGCATCTGAATGAAGTTGGCTGAGAGCACCGTTGCAAAATAGGTGCCAAGACCGCCCACGGCAACACCGGCGTTGATTTCTTTGGCCAGCACCGTGAAAAAGCCGAAGATACCCAACGGAAGAATCATGATGATCCAGCCCACCAGCGTGAAGAGCACAGCCTGAAGGCCCGAGAAAAAGGCCATCAGCACGCGCTGTTCGCGGCTGTCATGCGGCAGTTTGGCAATGGCGATACCGACGGCGGCGGCAATTAACAGAACCGAAAGCACGTTGGCCGACAAGAACGGCGCGATCGCGTTGTCGGGGACAACGGATGTGATGTAGTCAAAGTAACTCTTGCCCTTGATGCCGGCGATGGCGGCCGACGCTTCGGTCGTATCGCTTAGGGTTACGTTGGCGGGCGAAAAGGCTTCAAAAAGAATCGCTGCCAGCGAGGCGGCCAAAATTGTGGTCAGAAGCGTGTAGAAAACGCTGTGACGGAAAATGCGTCCGGATTCCGTAGAACGCGAAATCTGAGAGAGCGTGGCAATGATCGATACGGCGATGATCGGGACCGCGATGAAACGGAACAGACGAATGAAGATCGTCGAAATGAATTCGCCCGTCTGAATCCAAAATTCGGAACCGTAAAAGCCGTTGATGAGGCCCAAAATGATGGCGATGACATAGAGGACGGCTTGAATCGTCTGCATCCGTTTTTCGTGCGGATTCATCACCGGGCGCTGCATCTGTGTGGAGTCTGCAGTCATTTTTTTCTCCCCGAGGTCAAACTTTTTGAAAAGTCGACTTTTTTTATGGTGTGAGTTCGCCGAACTCAATCAAACCCAAGTTATCAGCTGAGTTCGTCGAAAAGGCAGGCACGGGCGCGTACCTGCCCAGAAGTTTCATTAAGGGCAGGGACTACGGTGTGACGTAGGTTGCCGTGATTTTTGCGGTTGCCAGAGCCATGGCGTTGAGCATGAAGCCTGCGTTGGCGGCGGTGGCGCCGTCGGGCAGGTCAAGTTTTTCCACCGGCAGTGCCCAAACCGTAAATACGTAGCGGTGCATGCCGTGTCCCGAGGGAGGACAGGCGCCGCCAAAGCCTTTGGTGCCGTAGTCTGTTGTCAGTTCACGTGCCGGAGCCGCAAGCTTTGCTCCTTCGGCCAGCGTTGTGACATTGGACGGAATGTCGAGTGCAACCCAATGCCACCAGCCGGAACCGGTCGGAGCGTCCGGATCGTAGCAGGTGACCGCAAAACTCTTTGTTCCCGCCGGGAAGTCGCCCCAGGAAAGTTCGGGAGACAGATTGCCTCCGTTAAGGGAATGCTTGGCGGGCATGCGGGAGCCTTCTTCAAGGCTTAGAGATTTCAAAAACATAGTAAACAATCCTTTCGATGCACTGTTGGCAACATGTGAATTGCCGATGCAGATCCTCCGATTCTATCCGAGCGATGGGATAAAAACGTACCTGGACAGTCTTTTTGGATTTAGTTTTTCCAGAGCACCTCGAGTCTGTCACTGTTGAGGGAAAAATATGAATATGGGTGAGCGAAAGGAGTTCAAGTTTCTATCAAGACAGGAGAAAAACCTTTAAACAGATTCATAGAAGTTGACGAATGACGAGAAAACTATCGGTAATAAGCTGGAGTATTGGAATGTTCGTTTTACATAGTTGATTTCGCTTTTAGCACTTCGAGTGCTCATACGCAGTACGAAGCTTGGTGAAAAGTTGTACGTCACCATCGAAGAACCATTTGGCGTTTTCAGCATCTGTTAATTGCATTAAGTTTCGTGTTGCATCAGCACCTAAAATTTCACGGGCAGCCCATGAACTACAAGAGGCAAGCCGCCTAAGTTCCTTTGTGTGATTTTTGAGCAGATAATCTTTCCAATAGGAGTGTTTTCTCAATACGCAAACCACAATATGTCCCAAAGAGTCGAAAGTTACCCAGTTGCTCTCTGTTGAGTAACCTTCTCCGTTCAAATCTCGACCTTTTAGATTTAGCCAGTAGTTAAAGCCATCACTTAGAAGTTGAACTTCGCTGTTCCAGGCGTCTCTTAGGAGGGTGCGAGCTCGACTTAGGTTGAAGCGATTAGAAAAATCTAGCGAACTTCCGCAATGGTCCACAAAACGTTCAGTGAGTTGATATGTAATAACATTAATTTGTTGGAGATTATGTCCTGTTGGTGTTGAAAAATACTGTATATCATCAAGCTCATCAAAAAGATAACGAGTGAGTTGGTGTTTTACCTCGCCTAAATATGTCATATCAGGAAGACGCGCCATGAGTATTTTGGATAATCTATGTGCACATGCAGAATATTGAAGTACGGTTCTATACTCGGGGGAGGCTTGGAATGCTGAGAGTGAAAGGAATATAAGTTTTTTGATTAAATTTTTAAGTGTGGGAGCAGATAATTGAACCGATAGCCAGGAGGGTAACATACTGATCTCGTAGCCCGAGTCGTCCAATGCGACAAGGGTTCGCAAAGCATAGGCAATATAGTTGTCATTCAGAGGTTTGGGAGGGTTAGGGAGCATTTCAAGTATCAATTCAAATGCACCGGGTTTGGCCTTAGAAACCAAAGCGTTTGCAACAGAGACAAGACTAGCATCAGTTGGGATTGAAAAGAACTCCGTGCGGATAATATCCCGTACAGAGGATGTTTCGAGTGCTTTTCGCCACTGGGCCAAGTTATTAGAAGAAGTGTTTAGTTTGCGCCAATTGACATACACCTGTGTGCGAGCTTTTTGAATTCTGCGTTGTATGGCATCAGAGAATTCTTCAATTCGGCCAGGGATCATCTCAAGGAGCAGAACACGGCTCGCCAATTTCAGTACACGTCGTTTTTGGAAGAACCACGCTTGCCAGGGACTGAGAAAAGCTTGAAGTTCATGAAATTGTTCAGGTAGTTTCTGAACTTCTACACGTACTATTGGATCAGAAACACTTTCATCTCGATCATAAATTTCAAATACACGCCCATCACATAGTACAACAAGTGCGGCATCAATCTCGGGATGTGCAGCATATAGAAGAGCTTGTTTCAAATCCTTAGAGGTAAACTTTACTGCTTTACGTTTGACTTTTTTAGCTTCAATTATCCAAAACGATTGAGCCCATAATGTCATTTGGTAATCGATAAATAAGTTGCTATCAGCTATTCTCAAGTGCTTTTCACGGTGTATAGAGAAGTATGATCCTTTTGAATACCCTAATATTCTCACAACGGGGTCAATAATCTCTGCTCGAACATCTGCTTCAGAGTAATTCGTGACATCAAGTTTGGAAATGCGCTCTAGTTCTGCTTTTTGTTCTGAATTAATTGGACGTTGTGCCTTATAGTAGAGCAATAGTTCTTTAAGTACGGAAGCCATTCAAACTCTCGCTACTAAATCAACAAAGTTGATGTCTACATTGTAAGAACATATTTGCTAAATAATGTCTACCACGGACTGAAATGTATGGGGTGAACAATTTTTGGGTGTCTGCTGTGGTGGCTTTAAAAGCGCCCTATCTGGTAAGCTTTTATAGTACACAAAAAAGCCCGCAATGATGCGGGCTTAATGATGTTTATATCATCAAAATATTGCACTAATGCTGAATGTAATTATTCCCACTCGATCGTGGCAGGCGGCTTGCCCGAGACATCGTAGACGACGCGATTGATGCCCTTCACTTCGTTGATAATGCGGTTGGAGACGGTGGCCAAAAGCGAGTACGGCAGTTCAGACCACTTAGCAGTCATGAAGTCGCTCGTTTCAACGGAACGCAGGCTCACAACCCAGTCGTAAGTGCGGCCATCGCCCATGACGCCCACGCTCTTGACGGGCAGGAATACAACGAAAGCCTGACTTACCTTGTCGTACCAGCCGGCGCGGCGCAGTTCTTCGATGAAGATGGCGTCGGCTTCGCGCAACAGATCGGCATATTCACGCTTGACTTCACCCAGGATACGAACGCCCAGACCCGGCCCCGGGAACGGATGACGGTAAACCATTTCGTAGGGAAGACCAAGTTCGACACCGAGTTCACGCACTTCGTCCTTAAAGAGCGAACGCAACGGTTCGAGCAGCTTCAGGTGAAGCGTTTCAGGCAGACCGCCCACGTTGTGGTGGCTCTTGATGGTTTTGGCCTTCTTGGTCTTGGCCCCGGCCGATTCAATGACGTCAGGATAGATCGTGCCTTGAGCAAGCCACTTGGCGTTGGAGAGCTTTTCGGCCTCTTCCTGGAAGACATTTACGAATTCGCGACCGATGATTTTGCGCTTCTGTTCAGGATCGGTGACGCCGGCGAGTTCTCCCATGAAGCGATCGACGGCGTCGACCACAATGAGCTTCAGGCCCATGTTCTTTTCGAAGGTTTCGCGAACCTGTTCGCGTTCACCCTTGCGCAGCAGACCGTTGTCGACGAATACGCAGGTGAGCTTGTCGCCAATGGCGCGGTGAATGAGTGCGGCGGCAACCGAGCTGTCTACACCGCCCGACAAACCGAGGATCACTTCCTCTCCGTTGGTCTGCTGGCGGATCATTTCGACGGCTTCGGCGATGTAGTCGCCCATCACCCAATCAGGCTTGCAGTGGCAGATATCCGTGACAAAGCGCTTGAGCATGACGCTGCCCTGCACGGTGTGCGTGACTTCCGGATGGAACTGCACGGCGTAGAAACCGCGGGTTTCATCGGCCATGCCGGCGATCGGGCAGGAGGGCGTTGAGCACATCAGCTTGAAGCCTTCGGGCATGACGGTGACTTTGTCGCCGTGGCTCATCCAAACCTTGAGCATGCCTTCGCCTTCGGGACCTTTGAAGTCTTCGATGCCTTCAAGAAGTTTGGTGTGGTTGTGGGCGCGCACTTCGGCGTAGCCGAATTCACGCTTGGAGCCGCTTTCTACGCGACCGCCCAGCTGCTGGGCCATCGTCTGCATGCCGTAGCAGATGCCGAGCACGGGAACGCCGGCACTGAACACGGCCGGACTCACCTGATCGTTGGACTCTTCGTAGGCGCTCATGTGAGAGCCTGACAGAATGATGCCCTTGGGATTGAATTCGCGGATGAAGTCGGCGGAAACGTCGTTGGGGTGCACTTCGCAGTACACATGAGCTTCACGCACACGGCGTGCGATGAGCTGCGTCACCTGGCTTCCGAAATCGAGAATAAGAATGCGATCGTGTAGCATGTCTGGAAATTTGAGCGGTGCGGGGCCGCCGTCAGCGGGCAAGTTGGCAAAAATTTTGCTTGAGAGGCGGCGGTAAAAAGAAACGGCGCGGGGTAGAACCCGCGCCGCGCTATTTTAACCTACCTAGGCAGGATTAGTTTTCCTGACGGTAGTTCGGGGCTTCCTTCGTGATCTTCACGTCGTGGACGTGGCTTTCACGCCAGCCGGCGGCCGTGATTTCAACGAATTCGGCGCGAGAGCGCATTTCGTCGATCGTGCGGCAGCCGCAGTAGCCCATCGAGGAGCGCAGACCACCGGCCATCTGGTAGAGGATCGTTACCACGGAGCCCTTGAACGGCACCATGCCTTCGATGCCTTCCGGCACGAGCTTGTCGAGATTGCCCGAGTTGTTGTCCTGGAAGTAGCGGTCGGCGGAACCCTTGAACATGGCGCCCAGAGAGCCCATGCCGCGGTAGCTCTTGTAGGAGCGGCCCTGATAGAGGATCACTTCGCCCGGAGCTTCTTCGGTACCGGCAAGCATACCGCCCATCATGACGCAGTTGGCGCCGGCAGCGATGGCCTTGGCGATGTCGCCCGAGAAGCGGATGCCGCCGTCGGCGATCAGAGGAACGCCGGTGCCTTCAAGCGCTTCGGCAACGTTGCTGATGGCGGAAATCTGAGGAACGCCCACGCCGGCCACGATACGGGTCGTGCAGATGGAGCCCGGACCGATACCGACCTTGACGGCGTCGGCACCGTGGTCAACCAGAGCGCGGGCTGCGGCGCCGGTGGCGATGTTGCCGCCGATCACCTGCAGGTTGGGATAGTTCTTCTTAACCCATGCCACGCGGTCAAGCACGCCCTTGCTGTGGCCGTGAGCCGTGTCGACGACAACTACGTCCACGCCGGCTTCAACGAGCAATTCGAGACGCTCTTCGGTACCGGCACCCACGCCGATCGAGGCGCCTGCCAGCAGCTTGCCTTCGCTGTCCTTGGCGGCATAGGGATGTTCGGTAGCCTTGATGATGTCTTTGACAGTAATGAGGCCGCAGAGGTTGAAGTCCTTGTCGACCACGAGCACGCGTTCAAGACGATTTTCGTGCATCAAACGCTTGGCTTCGTCGAGGCTGGAACCTTCTTGGACGGTCACGAGACGATCGCGCGGAGTCATCACTTCGCGTACGGGGGCTTCCATGCGGGATTCGAAGCGAAGGTCGCGGTTGGTGACCATGCCCAGAACGTGACGGCCTTCCACGACCGGAACACCGCTGATGCGGTGTTCCTGGCACATACGGATCACGTCGCCCACGAGCATGTCGGGACCGACCGTGATCGGGTCGCTCACTACGCCCGATTCGTGGCGCTTGACCTTGGCGACTTCAGCAGCTTGCTGCTGAGCTGTGAGATTCTTGTGGATGATGCCGATGCCGCCTTCCTGTGCCATGGCGATGGCCAGGTTGGCTTCGGAAACCGTGTCCATAGCGGCGGACACCATCGGAAGATTCAGGGTAATTTCGCGAGTCAGACGCGTGCGCAGTTGCACATCGCGGGGGAGAACTTCAGAGTAGGCGGGGACGAGCAGAACGTCGTCGAAGGTGAGTGCCTTCTGCAGGAGACGCATTTTCGGTAACCTCAAAGCAAAAAAAAAACGGGTCGCAGTGCCGGACGTTCGCCCAAGAGGCCCCGGATGCTTTTGGTTAACCTCGCATTATAGGCACAAAATGTGTCCTATTGAAAGAGGTTTTGGGATTTAAAACGAAAAAATTTTAGGCCTCTGTGTCGTCCAGAGGCTTGATGAGCTGATGAATGCCGCCGTGACGCGGGCGCGGAACGGCCGTGCGCTCTTTGTTCTGCGCGCGCAGACGGCGCACTTCCATGGGCGAAAGCGTCAGTTCTACGGCAATATCGATGCGATCGTCTGGGTTCAGAACGGTCTCGGGCGTGCATTTTTCGCAGAAGATGCCGCAGGCGGTCTCGCAGGGAAAGCCGGCCGCTTTGAGTGCATCGGCAACAACGGCGCCCTTGGGAACGTCGAGTTCATGCAGCTCGGCACCGCCTTTTCGTCTGGGACAACACAAATAAACGCGCATGAGTGTCGTGGGTATGAAAAAGCGCGGGTCAAGGGCTCAACCTTTTGCCGCGCTTTATTTGCTTTTGCTATTGCGGGTTAAAGAACAACGCAGGGCGCTTCGCCGGCAGGCAGTTCACGGATTTCGCCGATCGTGTACACGGTCTCGCCTTCGGCTTCAAAGAGTGCCTTGGTGCGTTCGGCGTCAGCTGCGTCGACCACGATGGCCATGCCGATGCCGTTATTGAATACGCGATGCATTTCGTGGGCATCAATGTTGCCCTTTTCCTGCAGCCAGTCAAAGATGGCCGGACGCTTCCAGCTGTCGGCGTGTACGACACATTGCGTGCCTTCGGGCAACACACGGGGAATGTTTTCCACCAGACCACCGCCCGTGATGTGAGCCATGCCCTTGATTTTCACGGACTTCATCACATTGAGCACCTGCTTGACATAGATGCGTGTGGGTTCCATTGCGCGGTCGGCGAGCGTAGCACCGTCGAAGGGCATCTGCCAGTCAGCGCCCGAAACTTCCACCACTTTGCGGATGAGCGAGAAGCCGTTGGAGTGGGGGCCGGAGCTGGCCAGACCGATCACGACGTCGCCCGGCTTAATGCTCTTGCCGTCAATGATTTCGTCTTTTTCCACGATGCCCACGGCAAAGCCCGCAAGATCGTATTCGCCGTCGGGATACATGCCCGGCATTTCTGCCGTCTCACCGCCGATCAGAGCGCAGCCGGCGAGTTCGCAGCCATGCGCAATGCCCTTGACCACACGTTCGGCCGTGTCCACGTCAAGTTTGCCGCAACCGAAATAATCAAGGAAAAAGAGGCTTTTGGCACCCTGAACGAGAATGTCGTTGACGCTCATGGCCACCAGATCCTGACCGACCGTATCGTGACGGTTGAGCTGGAAGGCAAGCATGAGCTTGGTTCCTACGCCGTCAGTGCCGGAAACGAGCACCGGGTTTTTATAGTCTTTGCTGATTTCAAAGAGAGCGCCGAATCCGCCGATGGAACCGAGCACGCCCGGAATCATGGTGCGCTTGGCAGCGGGTTTGATGCGATCGACAAGTTCATCGCCGTTGTCAATGGAGACGCCGGCGGCGGCATAGGAAAGCTGAGTCATTGTTTTGATGGGGCAGTCAAGAGAATTTAGAACGCCGAAGCCGGCTTCGCGCTAAACTTAAGCGCCATGCCGACGTTTGCCTTGAATCCGACATTTTAGCCCACTCGGATACAAGCTGTCTTCCTTGAAGACGTTTACCGAAGCAAATGCCGACGTGCCCGCTTTTCTGTTACACCTTTTCGAGCACTGCAGAACTCAATTGAACGCGCAGCCTACCGAACAACTTTTGCTCAATCTCGTAGAGCCCGAAGCACCGACGCTGGACAATTTCCGTGTCGGCAGCAATGCTGAGCTTTTGGCTGCGTTGCGTGATTGCAAGAAGGGACTGGGGCCGCAGTTCATTTACATATGGGGACTACCCGGCAGCGGTCGTTCGCATCTGTTACGAGCCATTACGCCGACTCAGCGCATGCGTGTGCCCGAATACGATGAGCAGACGCTTTTTTACACGGTTGACAATGTCGAGCGACTCGACAATGAGGATCTCGAACGGTTGTTCTTTCTGATGAACGATGTGCGTTCGCACCCGCAGGCGCGCATTGTTTGTGCGGGCACCATTCGACCTGCGGACCTCAACATCCGCGACGACGTGAAGACACGTCTGATGTGGGGACTGACATACCAGTTGCGATATTTGTCTGCTGACGAAGCGGGTGAAGAATTCCTGCGTCTGGCTCGTGAGCGCGGCATTGAGTTCGATTCGGCCCAGAGACGTTGGATCGAAGCTCGCTGCCCGCGAGACATGCGCGGATTACGGCGTTTTTTAGATGCGGTCGATGAGAAGGCCGTCCGCGAACATCGGCGCATCACCACGGTCCTGTTGGATGCGACGCTCAAAGATGTTCTTTCTAAGAACTGAGGAAGAATTTGTGAAGCTTGTTGTTTACGACCTTGATCACACGTTGATGCCCATCGATACGGGGGATATCTGGTGCAAGTGGCTCCTCAGGGCCTGCGAAAAGACTGTGCGTGTAACTGCAGAAGAAACGCTTAATCGTTTTACGCGCGAATATATCGAGCAGACATTGAATATTGATGAGTACGAAATGTGGCAGATGCAGTTTCTGGCTCAGTTCAATCGTGCGGATTTGGATGCGGCTCGCAAAGCCTATCGTGCGGAGGTACTTGAAAAAATTCTTCCTGCAAGTTCCGTCAGAATTGTCAATGAGGCCAAGCAAACGGGCGCCGTCACAGCGATCTGTTCGGCCACTTACAGCTATGCCACGCAGCCTTCCGCCGACTTGTTCGGCGTGGATTACCTGTTGTCGGTCAGGCCGCAGGAAGACCAATCCGGCAATTTCACCGGTCGCTGGATTGAGCCGATCACGTATCAGCAGGGCAAGGTGACGGCTGTTGAAAAACTCGTTGGTGAGTTGAAGCGACTGGGCACGACGATCGACGAATACGAATTCTGGTCGGACAGCGACGCCGATCTTGCCCTTTTTGAGTATGTTGACAAAAAGGGAGGGCGCTGTTGCGTCGTGAATGCAAGGGAGACGTTGCTGCGCATTGCGAGCGAGCGCGGCTGGTGTGTGACGGACAGTTACACTCAGGCAGAGTACGACTTTGCGGCGCAGCTTGTTGCCAAAGCGCTGGCAAATCGAGAAAATGCGCCTCGTCTTTTGAGAAAAAGAAAGTAGAAAAGAGAAAAGAGCCGCATGCAAATCAATAGAAGAGCGGACGAACGGAGTAAAGAATAAGTGTTTGATTACGTCAAGCGCATGATCGCCTCCATCGTGGGGCGCAACAATCACGAGGTCAATAAGGAGCCTCGCATTATTAAGGCAAGCGAACACGGCATTGATCCGAAACTGGTGAGCTTTGCCGCGGTGCGTACGTGCTCAATTTTGCAGCAGCGCGGTTACAAAGCCTACGTTGTGGGCGGCGCTGTGCGTGATTTGTTGCTCGGGGTCAAGCCCAAAGATTTCGATGTGGCCACTGATGCCACGCCCGAACAGGTTAAGCGTGCTCAGCGTCGTGCCTTCATCATCGGACGTCGTTTCCGCCTGGTGCATGTGGTGTTCGGAAACGAAATTGTTGAATGTTCGACATTCAGAGCACTGGATGCTTCGGGCGTTCGCAAGGATGCTTCCGGCCGCGTCATTTCCGACAACATTTTCGGGGAGATGTGGGAAGACGCAGCGCGTCGCGACTTTACGATCAATGCGCTTTACTACGATCCGTCGACGGGGGACATTTACGATTATCACGGCGGCTACGAGGATATTCGACGCAAGACGCTACGCATGATCGGTTATCCGCAGGCGCGCTATCGAGAGGACCCGGTGCGCATGATGCGTGCCGTGCGTATTTCTGCCAAGTTGGGTTTCAGGATTGAAAAAAGCGCGGATCGAGCCATCGCGGAAATGGCGCCGTTGCTCGGCAATGTGCCTGCTGCCCGTCTGTTTGACGAAATGGTCAAGCTTTTTACGTGCGGCCGCGCAGAAGAGTGTTTGCTCAAACTTCGTGCCGCAGGTCTGCATCGTTCGCTTTTGCCGATGCTCGATGTCATTCTTGATGAGCCCGACGGCGAGAAGTTTCTGATGCTCGCGCTCAAGCGCACCGACGAGCGTATCGCCGTGGGTAAAAAGATTTCACCTGCGTTCCTGTTTGCCACGCTTTTGTGGCCCCAAGTGAAAAAGCGCTGGGACGCCTATCAGAAGTCTTCGACAAGCAATAAGGGTTCGGCAAGAGCCATGGCGCTTTACTCGGCTGCCGAAGAGGTGATCGCCACGCAATCGGCAAAACTTGCCATTCAGTGCCGCTTTGTTGCCGACATGAAGCTTATCTGGATGCTGCAGCTTCGATTCGAACGGCGCACCGGCAAGAATCCCTATACCCTCGTCGAGCATCCTAAGTATCGAGCTGGGTATGACTTCATGCTTCTGCGCAGTGCTTTGGGGCATGTTCCCGAGAGCCTCGTGCACTGGTGGGAAGATTTTGTCGACGCAGATGAACAAAAGCGCGCTGACATGGTGGCTCAGGCCGAGGTCGAAGCGCGTCGCACGGCTACCCAAGCGCGAGCCGGCTCTAAGAGTCGTCAAAAAGAGCAGCGCGACGAAGAGCGCTTCACGGAAGAGGCCACACGCTACGAGCCTCGCAATAAGTCCCCCCGACGTCGCCGATCTTCGGCGGAAAAGGCCGGAGTCGAGAAGCAGACAAGTGAAGCAAAGCTTGCAGAAAAGACTGACGATGCCGCTTCTGTTGTTTCGGCTAAGCCCAAACGCCGCCGTCGCCGTCCTAAAAGTGACAAGGCAGAATCCAAGCTTGAACCGTCATGACCGAAGCCGTAATCGCGTTGGGTGCCAATCTGGGCGAGCCCAAAAAGGCGCTTGAACAAGCGCTCAAAAGGATCAGTGAGATTGAGCAGACGAGGTTGCTCAAGGTAAGCTCTTTTTACCGCACGGCACCAGTTGACTCTTCCGGACCCGACTATGTCAATGCTGTTGCGACGGTGGAAACGGAATTGGAACCGGAGGCGTTGTTGCGCGCACTTTTTGTCATTGAAAACGAAGCGCATCGCGTTCGTCCGGAGGGAGTACACAATGCTCCGCGCACGTTGGATTTGGATCTGCTTTTATACGGTGACGTGGTTCAGCAGACACCTTTTCTGACTCTGCCTCACCCGCGCATGCACGAACGCGCCTTTGTGCTGGTTCCGCTTTTGGAAATTAAGCCGGACTGCCGGATTCCCGGTAAGGGGGCTGCCGGTGACTTTCTAGAAAGTGTCCAGGATCAGGCGATTAACCGCCTGCCGTGAAAAAAGCTTTGCGTCCAATGCGAAATACCTAGCAACACAAGTGTTATTTCGTGCGAAAATTATCGGCAATTTTCGATTGCCCGCGTTCATGCCTCAGAAGACGCGGCTGCGATAACAAGAACGAAGTGCCCAATGGGCAAAACGGAGGAACACAAAGTGAAAAGTAAGATTTTTGCCACGCTTGCCGCCGGTGTCATGGCGTTAGCTTCCTTTGCCGCGAGTGCTGCCGATACGCTTCGCGTCGGTACGCATCCGACCTTTGCGCCCTTTGAGTTCCTCGACAGCGCCAGTCGTGAATACGTCGGTTTCGACATGGATATGATCCGCGAAATCGGCAAGCGCATGAACGTTGAGGTGGAATTCGTCAACATGGGTTTTGACGGCCTGATTCCCGCGCTGATGACCAACAACATCGATATCGTGGTGAGCGGTGTAACTATTACAGAAGAACGTAAAAAGCGCGTTGACTTCTGCGAACCCTATTACCAGGCCGGTCAGGGTCTGATGATTCGTGCCGGAGACGAAGCCAAGTATCAGAAGATCGAAGATCTGCACAACAAGACGATTGCCGTGCAGATTGGCACGACCGGCGCCGAAGTGGCCAAGGGCATCCCTGGTACCAAGATCAAGGCTTTCAACACAAGTGCAGAAGCCTTCATGGACCTGAAGATGAACGGTAGTGATGTGGTGATTACCGACCGCCCGGTGATCGGCTACTTTCTGGTGACCAATGCGCGTGCCGCCAAGGGCCTTAAGCGCCAGCCCATGCAGTTTGACAGCGAGTATTTCGGATTTGCGGTCAAGAAGGGCAATACGGAATTGCGCGACAAGGTCAATGCTGCCATGAAGAGCATGAAAGATGACGGTACTTACGACAAGATCTACGCCAAGTGGTTCGGCGAGTCTTAAGCGTCTGAAAAATTGTTAAGATCAAGCGGCCGCCTGAATGACGCTCAAGCGGCTGTTTATTTTTTGCCTTTGGTCTGATTCTTCGCTTTCGCTCTTTCTGATGGAAAACTCCACAAAGATTTTGGCTGGCGCCACGTGTGCTCTGGCGGTTGCGGCTGTCGGCGGTTGCTGGTTTTACGGTATCTATTCGGCCGGAAAAACATTTGATGAAACGGCTATCAGCAATTTTTCGACCGTGTTGCCCGCTGAACTTGCTGCTCGGGTAACGCAGTACGAGGGCGGATTTTTCAAAAAAACGTTTCAAGTGACGTTTGAAGCCGTGGGAGGTATCCAACTCGGAACGTTCAACGGACAGGCCTATCCCGGGCTTACGACGAAAGTGGAGCTCACGCGTGCGCCTGATACCAACTTCGAGCAGGGGCTGTTGAGAGCGGGTGTGCAGAACTTTGATGATCGCATCGAAGTGTCGTATACGGCGTGGGACGCTATCACGTCCGGTAGCCAGGCTCTGCCGAGCGCTCGACTCACATACAAAATCAAGCCGTTTACGGTTGTGGCCGGCGGACAGTGTTCATTTGAAGACTTTGAGTTCGATATTGAAACGGGTAAGACTCTGGAGGTTCGTGCCCGCACGCCGGGTTTATCCTGTCGACCGGTCGGCCAACCGGAACTGAAACTCGGCAAGTTTGAGTTTTCTTTTGTGTCGGATGCCGAACCCATAGCCAAAGCACTTAATGACGAAAATTCGGGACTTGCACAAACATCCTTGACAATGAAGCTCGGTTCGATGGTGGGGGCTGCAGCTCGCTTTGACGGATTTGATTTCAAACTTGATCTGAAGCCGGAAGAAGGGGCAAAAACGTGGACCGAAACCTTGAGCTTCAGGCTCAAGAACCCGGCTTCTCCGGCTCTTTATCTGGAGCTCGGACAGATCGGCGCGATTGATGACGTCAGCGGTTCGGTACGTGTCACAGGCATTACTGAGGAGCTCTGTGAGCAGGTTGCGCAGATTCTGCTCGGTCCGTCATATCTGCACGATGATTTGCTGACGCTGACTCTGATGAGAGGTATTCAAAACGACGGGGTGGCTGTCGAAATTGATCCGCTTTCCGTGTCGATTGACGGAAGTCGTGCAACTTTGTCGGGTGCTTTGAGGGCTGAATCGACCGGGCAAGGAAATCAGCCTGTCGGTCGTTTCCAATTTGAGTCGGACGAATCCATTTTGCCGCCGGAGTTGATTGCCGATGCGCTTATGCAGGGCTTTGTCAAGCAGGAAAAGAACAAGATCAAGAGCGAAATCGTGCTCACGCCTGAGTACGGAACGGCCAATGGACTGCAGCTGTATTGACGTAATACGAAGGTCGGATGTTCGTGTCTTCTCACCGGAATCGGCCTCAAAAAAGACTGAGTCAGAGGAAGGTCTAAAAAATTTGATCGCACTCTTGCATTTTTCGAAAAGCTCTGTAAAATGCGCATCTCTTCGAGAGATAAACGCCTCGAAGATGAAAAGTGTGCCGGTGTAGCTCAGCTGGTAGAGCAGCGCATTCGTAATGCGAAGGTCGGGAGTTCGAATCTCTTCTCCGGCACCAGAATTTTGAAGCTCAGATGATTTAGGTCGTCTGAGCTTTTTCTATTTTGCGCCTCCCTGACGGACAGCCGCTGCGGCAGAAATTTTTCCGCGCTCCGGCGCAATTGCGCCGGACTGGAAACGTGCGGAACCCAGAAAATATTGCTCAATACATGATGGATTAAGAGCGGGCAGCAGCCTGCTGCAGTATTTCTGGGCTGAGAAGTTTGATAGCACCGCGCAGTGTTGCAACAGCGCCTTTCTTGCGTAAGGCGCTTAAGGCACGCACGAGACTCGCTCGGTCGACGCCGAGTAAGGCAGCGAGTTCCGACTGAGTGATTTTCAGAAGGTTGTTGGTAGCCATGACGGCACCGGCTTCATTCCTAAAAAGCAGCAGGAGCGTTGAGGCGAGCGCTGTCAGCGTGTTTGGCGAAGTTGAAACGTCGGCCGCAGAGTAGAGCAGCAGATTGACGAATTTGGCATACCAATCGATGGTTGCCAATGCAAAGTCAGCAGAACCGCGCAGATACGCTTCAATATCGACCGCAGAGAATTCAAGCGCAGCAACTGCAGTCACTGCTTCTGTGAGGTGACGAGTTTCAATTTCAAATCGATTGCGGTGAATGACCGGAAACATTGTTCCGGGGCCCTGCCACGCAATCACACGGTTGCTGCCGGAGACACTGATGATCGAGGTACGCGCGAGTCCGGCGTCAAAGAAGAAAATTTTCTCAAAAGGTGTCCCCGCAGCCCAGAGACTTTCGCCGCGTTCAAATCGGCGCACACGGTGCGGCAATGAAAGGAGTGCTGTGCGAAACACGGAGAAATCTTGAGTGAAGAGATAGCGCGGCTGAAGCATGACCCACGATGATTTTGAGGAGGCTGAAAATGCATAAAGTGAGAATAACGATTTTGAAAACAACCTTTGATTCTGAACTGGCCCGCGAATACGGCGCAGCAGGCTTGGGTCCCTGTCCGATGATGAAGCGCGGGCAAGTCTTTTATGCAGACTATGCGAAACCGGACGGTTTCTGTGATGAAGCTTGGAAGGCGATTTATCAGTATGTATTTGCACTTGCGCACGGCAGCGGAAAGGATCTTTTTTATTTCGGCGACTGGATTCGCGAGCCCGGTGTCGCCATCGTTTCTTGCAATGATGGCCTGCGGCCGGTCATCATGAAACTTGTAGCAACG
>OOBT01000750.1_pt1 | contig 19342 bp, 18 predicted proteins | sample 1671551 | NCBI WGS metagenome assembly OOBT01 (sample SAMN06348168, study PRJEB24527) | human gut metagenome | reverse complement strand
AGATGACTGCGAATACCGGCTTTATCAGCCGCTGCTTTGGTTGTGCCGCTTCCGCACATATAATCGCATATCTCTTTGGGCTTAAAGACTCCGATAAGGTCTTCGATCAGCTTCGGAGAGCAGTTTCCGCGGTACCGGTTGTCACCGCCTTCGCCGCGTTCCGGATAGGAAACGATGCTCGTAAGCGGCCTCATTGGTTTACTATGACAATACACGAAATCGCCTCCCTATCATTCTGCTGATTCCGTGCCGGAATGCGTATTTCGAGCCAAATACTCACGCAACAGCGTGTGCGCAGCTTCTGAAACAGCTTCCCAGTAGCACTCCCAATAGATATCGCTCAGTCCTTTGTCGATCATATTCGGAATGCGTACATCCGCAAGATACCGCTGATATTCTTCTTCCGATAACTCGCCGACTTCTTCCCACTGCTCAACCTGAGAGGCAAAATCCTCATATCGGGATGCGTCCAGATAGGTCCGTCCAACATCTCCGATGACCGAAGGAGTCAGAATCACATTGCGTTCTTCCAGAGAAACGGCATAATGGCTTTCACAGTAGAATCCATCCAACCATCCTTCATAGGAATTTTCCGATGTTTCTGTCCGGTATTCCGGTGTTCCGATCCAATCCGAAAGGCAGCCGGAGTCAATCTCGTTTCCGAGCGCCTCATTAAGCCTTGCTCTGGCCTCCAGCGGATCCGAATAAATACTGGACGAATGTCCGGTATCACCGTGAGCCGCCCAATCCTCGCTTAGTATGTAGAGCTTAATTGCCTTCTTTGACTGACCGGGAACGATAATCATTTCCGGAGCCATAATGACCATGTCGAAGCAAATGTCATCCACTTCCTTCTTTTCGTCATACAGATAGATCGGAAGAGCGTCACGGATCTCAAGGATAGATCCGATAAGGCCGGCATATTCGCTTTGGTCGCTGCCGATGATCACATCACCGACATGGTATGTGATGCCGTTATACAGAAATTCGGCACCGGGTTTGTTTATAAGCATATGAGCACCTCCTTAAATGTGATAGTCTACGGAAACGAGAACATCTTCGCCGTCAAGATCATCGATATAGGTATCGATCTGATCGTGCCAGATACCGCTCTCTTTTCCGATGCTGATGTCATTCTTGCTGAGCCATTCGTCTGCATCGACGATATCAGATACGCCGATGGGAAACTTCCACGATTTCGGTATTCCTATGCGGGCATGGTATTCGTCCAAGGTTTCACCGTTTGCGAAGGCGCACTCGCCATAGCAAAAGATTCCGTTTGCTCGAATCTCACCATAATACCCATCGGGGAGATTACCACTTTGGAAGGCCTCCTTGAGCTTATTGTATCGCTCAGTATCCTGAGCAATATACCAGCTCCGCATAATATCCCAGCAGATGTCTTTTTTTCTTGCTGCCGAAACCCACATATATCCTTCGGGCGCAGGGTATTTTTTGCTGTAGTTGCCCCAGCTTCTTTCCCCGAAAGAGTATTCCGTACAGTCTGCTTTTACAAGGAAAGTCACCGGCCATCTTCCGCCAATCTGATACCAGTCCCACATGGCATTGGGATTGCAATAAAAGCCGTATCCCTTTTCTTCCTCGTTGTACTCATATCCGCGATAATCTTCGGCATATTTCTCAAAGGTCTTATATACCTTCTGCCGAGGACAATTCGGCAGGTACTGTATTTTTCGGGATTGCTTCGTGCGTCTGGCATGATGGAGCGGACCGACCTTGTTTTGACTGACCTTCCCGTCTATAATGCTGTACTTGCTGAAATACGGGTAACTTCCGCATTCGACGATCTTTCCGTTTGGAAGTTTCAAGCAGTCGACGGACTTTGCGTAGTCGGCTTTCAGCTCCTCGGTCATATCAGCAAATTCCTTGTATTCTTCCGGCGGTTCGGTACTGTATGGCGTCATAACTTCTTCTACTGCGCCCACCAGTTGGCGTGCGAAATTCGTTGTCCTTCCCATAAGAGAGCACAGAGTCAGTTCCGCCATAATGTCCTTAGCCAAATCATCTTTTCTGGCCTGCAGCAATTCGATGGATTGTTCGACCGCAGCATTTTCGTGCGGATCTTCTTCCACAGTCGGCATGTTCACGGTCACCAGTGTTTTGAAATGCATAATGATGTTCCTTTCTGAAAAACAGATGGGCAACCGTGTGTCATCACCAGCTGCCCATCGTTTTGTTATATCTTGATGTGTTTATACCCGAATATGTCGCTTGACCACACCGGTCAGCTTCGTGGGCAGTTGATTTAAGTCAGTAATATCGAGGAAGGAATCTCCGTAGATCCTCTCAATGTTCTGCTTATCGTTGCCGATTGCAGCGGCAACAAAGAGTATGCCTTTGCGTTGATATTCCTGCTTGATTCCGCGCAGATCCTCCTCAGCGGCCGTGCCGTAGTAACCGGTATCGGCAGGTTGACCGTCCGATACCAGGATAAGAAGCTTTACAGCTTCGGATCGCTTGGAAAGCGCCTCTGCCACATAGCGCAGTGCCGCTCCGTCACGATTGCTGCCGCGGGCGCTGATGTCCATCAGCCTGTACTTATCGTCATTGTCAAAACCGTTGAACTCGGCATAGGAGTAAAGCTCGACCGAATTTTTTCCGTCATAGCAATCAGTCGAGTGACCGTATACCATAACAGGGATCTCAAGGCTTTCACAAAAGTCGTATAGGATGATGGCTGCCGCTCTGGCATAAGTGCAGCGGTCGCAGGAGCACATGGAACCGGACTCATCCAAAAGAAGTCCCACAGCAAGCTCGGGAATTTCATTGGGCAGGTTGTTCTTATAAAACACCTTACCGTCATTCCGGCATAAAGCGTGCGCATCCAGACGCCGCCCCATAATAAGGCCGGTCTGTTTGCCGCCGCGCCGGTTCTCCTTGAGCTGTCGCAAAAGACTTTTCTGGAGCTGGCGGGAAATGCTGATGAGCGGATTACAGATCGCATCGTATTGTTCCACAAGCTCCGGATCAACGGATGCAATGCGGTTCACGCGGATATTGACGCCGCTGTGGATATCTCCGTAGGAAATACTCTGTGCAGCTTCATTCAGTTCCCGTATGCGTTCGCTCTCCAACTCCTCGCAGGCAGCTTTTTCTGCCATGTTATCCAGGATCCGTTCGATATCCGAGGCAGCACGGTCATATTGTTCGCGCTGATACTCGGAATTTTTTGTGACAGAACCGCCGACAGGGGCGCTGATGCCGTCTGTCTGTTGGTGCGGAATTCTTCCTTTTTCGGATTCCGAGATTTGCTGCTTTCCGGTGCCGGAACCTCCGCCACCGGGCTGAGCATTTTCTGAATCATCTGATTGATTCGAGGCTTCTCCAGACTCAGATGCGTTTTCGTTGTTTTCCGACTCAGTCTGGGGAGAAGTGTTTTCGCCGCCAGACTCGCTCTCAGCAGCCTCGGATCTTGTTTCAGCCCTTGCCGCAGCCGTTGCTGATTCACCGGTACTGCCGGATGTCTCCGGAACAGGGGTACTGCTTCCGCTGCCGACTTCGGATGTGCCGGCAATGGAGCTGAGAATTTCAGAAAGCGTTTCCGCCACAGTGACTGCGCCGCCTGCAGCTTCCGCTTCTTCCTGATGCTCTTTGCAAACCTCACAGAAATCTTGAATGTACTCCCAACAACGGATCATTACGGTGTTGACGGCATTCAAGCGCTCCTTACCGGAACGGTTCATCAGGGCCTCATCAATGTCATCGATCAGGCCGAATACCGTCTTTATGCGCTAGTCTGTTTTCGGCTCGCCGCCGTATTTGATTCGACCGAATTTGGCGTAGGACAGCATGATTTGCAGGATACTTTCAAGAATATGCCCATCGTCGTCTGCTTCCTTGGCGATCAGCTCTGTCACCGTATCGATCTCGTCAAAATGACGCTCGCGCAGCGTTTCCAAGCCGTAGCCGAGTGTACCGGGGAAGCTGTTCAGCATCCGATTTTCGATATACCCGTCTTCAATGATATTGGCAATGTTCGCCGCGATCTGATGGACCATCTGCAGATTCTTTGGGTCCTCCTTGACATATTCCCAGAACGCTTTCTCATTCCGGGCATCCGCCGCCAGCCGGAAAGCCGGCGGGCGAGGATACCATTTGAAGCTATCCAGATAGTTGTGATAAGTCTGGACTGAAAGAAAATCAGTAAAGAGCACATGCCCCAGCTCGTGCGCAAACATGCCGCACACGATCTGATACCGATTCTCGCGCCCTTTGACCTTGGTCACCAACGGATGGCCCGTGTTGATGCGGATCTGCATATTGTCCGTTGCCGCAGTGAAGGCATCCTTGGGTTTCCAGTAGAGATTTACACGGACACGACGGTTGTAATGATACCGTCTGGTCTGTGCTGCTGCCAGATCCTCAAAATGCCCCGCCAACATACGGGAAGAAAAGAACTGCTTATCCGTGATTTTGCTGCGCTTCTCATTGAGACGCTGTTTGACTAATTTATGATTCACCCTTGCCATTTAGGGTAGCCTCCTTTCTCTGAAATTGTTATGCCGACGCTTTATGCCGTTTCGGTGCAAAAATCGGTTCCAAAACCGTGCTGATCAGTGCTTCACGGTCAAGCTCGTCGGCGGTTGCCTTACTGATGATGGTATACAGCGCCGATTCGTAGACATCTCCGGTGATTTCACTGCTGATGATCCAGTCGATCAGACTGCGCATACCGTAGGAGCCGTCCGTGATGCTGTTTTTGCGGCAATACTCCGCAAGGTCATTGACTACCTGCACCATCTTGGACACCTCATACTCATCCGTAGCTCCTGTGACCGACATGGCACGCTGTGCCATCACTTCAGGGCTTGGCAACTCCACATCCCGTATCAGACTCATTCGGTCGAGCACGGACTGGTTCATGCCGCGGCAGCCTTCATAGCTCGTGTTGGTCGTTACAACTACGACGGCGTCGGGATGACGCTGGATGACCTCGCCGGTCGGCAATGTGATAGATCCGGATTGCTCCAAAAGAGAGTTCAGACCCACCAGCACGCCCGGTTGGACGATAGTAGATGGTTCCTGTATTTCAATCACATAGCCGTGCTTGAGCGCCTTGATAAAGTCAGTCTCCACATAGCGATAGGTCTGTCCGCTGCTGCTTTTATCCTCCACGGTTCTGGAAAGCTCCCGTACCTTTTCCGTTACACGGTCAAGTACGATGCTCATGCAATCCTGTGAGGTAGCAGCGGCATTCTCCACGCCGGTCAGCGCCATATAAACGCCTGCCGGATCGTAGTCCATATCGTCGAGGTCGGGCAGCTTCATCAGCTTTGAAACATTGGCATAGTTGATGCCGCCCATCTGCATCAGTGTTTCCCGTTCGGCGTCCAATTGGGCACTGCCCGTAGATTCGTCCGCAGAATCCGGAAAGATCATGCCGACAAAGTCGAAGATCTCCGTGTTGGCTGAGCAGGTGTATTTCATATACGGTAGACCGAGTCCTGCAGCAATGGCTTTTGCACCCATTGTCTTACCCGTACCTGCCGGTCCGCGCAGTAAGAAGTTACGCATCTGCATGGATTTGCCGGTCGTCGCCTTGGCGTGCTTGCAGATGTCTACAACTTCCTTCGGGATGATATACCACTCCGGAAGCTTTGGAATCAGCATCGCTTCCTGCGGGCTGAAAGTGCGCTTGTTCAGCACATACTGTCCCTCGAAATCCACATGGTCGATGGTTTCCGTTGCGGAATAAATCTGCGCCGGTCCGGTCTGAGCAAATATCTTGAATTCACCCGCCAGTACCGTAGTCGGTGTAAAACTGCCGGAATCCAGGTGCGTCTGAGATACACGCATCAGATTGCCTGCCTTATCTACATTGACCTTGATATGGGCAGCGCAGCTGTCATCCTTGATACGGCGATAGGCATTGTCGCACATAAGCGCCATGTATTCCGTAGCCTTATCCATATGGGGATAGCCGGCGTTCAGCTCGTCCTGGTAAGCCTCGAAGTTTTCTTTGAATTCATCGTCCTGCATCAGCATCGGGAACAGTGCCATCATAACGGCGGCTCCGTCACGGCCGCTGCTGTTGAGGGCGTAGTTTTCAAAGGTCTCCATATTGCTGTCATAGACGCTCGCCAGCAGGGTGCCTGTATTGCTGTCGTACACAACAAGATGATAGGCATCAGCGCTGGCAGAGGATTTATACTCTGCCGCCGTGCGATGATCTATGATGCCGACAGCGCCCTCACCGGATCCGTCCATGCAATGGCAGACCGCATGGATCGCCTTGATCATCGCGCTGCAAAGGGTAGAAGTTGTCCCGTCGCCGTACTTGGAAGATACCTTGATCTTTTTGTTTGCAATGGTGTCAAACGGCGACGGCAGCCTTCTGCCGAAATTAAAAATGTTGTTGATGTATGTTGCCATACTTTACTCCCTTTCTGCACTCAGTGCGATAGATTGATTTTGATTCCCTCCGCAATACATACGGCATCTTCAAGCCCGGCTCGCTGCAATTCCAGGCAGACATTCTCCCAGCTCTCACGGGTAGGAAGGTCGTCAGCCGTCAGGATGATTTCGGTCAATCCCTGACCGATGGCATCATTGCACCGTGCATTCAGCTCAAAGATGTGAGACTCCGCCCATTCAAAGGCGATGAGCTCATAGTTTTCTTTCGGTTGCTCTGTGGCAGGAGCTTCCGTCCGTTCCTCAGACTCATCCGGTTTTTTCGGTATCTCCTGATACTGAAGGCCGATTACCTGAAGATTCTGAATAATGACCTTTGCTTTGCGATAACCACCGGCTCGGTTGAGCAGGATATAGACCTCCTCGCCGAGTTCGATCAATTCAAAAGCATTCGGTGCTTCCCATATCCATCTGGCATTCGGATACTCATTCAGCACAAGCGTTGTGATTCGGCTGGTAATGAGGGATTGCGCCAGCTTTCGCAGATCGCTTTCCGTCGGTGCCGGTATGGGGGCAGGAAGCAGCGGCTGCGGTTCTACCGGGTCAACACGATTACCGGATAGAAACAGCAGTCGGATCGCTGCAACAAAAATGCCGAGGATGATGAGCAGCAGGATCGGCCATAGTCTGCAGATGAATGTCAACAGAGCCAGCAGTCCCAAAATCATCAGTGCCTCATAGGCAATTTGCCGCTTTCGGTCTTTGTTGTTCATTGAGATGTCCTTTCTGAACGCAAAAAGGCGCACACAAGAAACCATACGGTCACTTATGTGCGCCTCTTATACGCCCGATTCAATTGTTGCCTCTCAGTTTTCGTCGAAGAAGGAATTGCCTCCGCCAAACGACTCGTAGCCGGTAAAGCCGCCGTTATTTGCGGGTACGGCCGCAGCTGGTGCTGCCGGATGTCCTTGCGCTTCATTGGTGTTCTGGTTATCCTTAGACTTACCTCCGCCGGAAGCATACTCAATATCATCCAGAATGATGACCATTGCGCTTTTCTTCTCGTGAGTCTGCTGGTCTTCCCAAACATCCTCGTCCAGACGGCCGATAAGATTGACAAAGGATCCATCCTTGAGCTGCATCTTCTTGATGCGCTCGCAAATCGGGCCGAAACCCTTAACTGCCAGGTTGACCCACCGAGCATTATTCTCAGCGTTAGGGTCATAGACCTTCTTGCCGATCCGGAATCTCACCGCATCACCTTTCTCGGAAAACTTGATGGCTGCTGCGCCGTCGTATCCTCTCGATATGACGACCTGGGTTGCAAATACTTTCAACATAGGGTACTCCTTTCTGCAGGGATCGCCTGCAACAAAAATATTTATTTCATCCCGCTTATCACGGGTAGAAACCGACAGAAACAAAAAAAGTGCCAACCAACACAAATGTGTTAATTGACACTTTATAACTTGAATACTCTGGTGTTCCGCGCAGGAAACCTTGATACTTATGATTGTATTATAGCAGGTTCTCATATGACAGTCAATTGCTTTCCGCTGTTTTCGCCGGGCACTTCGCTGTTTTCACCGGGGTACCTTGCTCCAGCACAGACAGAACAAACTCCAACGCAAGCCTCACTCGAAGCGGGTCGAATATACAGTTCCCATCCGGCAGGATACCCGCTTCGACTCTGTTCTCTATTTCCCTGACTAATCCGCGGATCTCATCGCCTTTTGTCATTTTGATCCTCTTCCTTTCAAAATATCGATTGCCAAATATGTGCTAAGCTGTTGGCAGCCTTCGTTTTCATATACCGGCGTGCCGGTTGCCGTATATACCGTGATGATGTCGCCCTCATCAACATTTCGAAGTTTTCCGGCGATCTGTATTTTCACTGTATGTGGGTCTGACCACAGATAGAGCGTTTTGATGCGGCGGCGCATCGGAGTTTTTTCCAGCCCGGTACAGTGACCACGAATTACCACTATTTGATCGGTGACTGCTCTATACAACAGTTGTAATGCACTGAACCCATAAAAGGCGAAAAAGAGCAGGACGGAAAGAGACAGATAAAGGTTGCCCTCCAACAACAGAGACACCACCATCAATAAAAGGCTTACCAGCGCGGCTCCACATCTCATTATAATCTGCTTTTGCAGCGGCGGTGGAATTTTTTCGAATTTTTCTCTCATTACGCACCTCACAGCAGAAGGATTCTCTTTTTCTTCAGTAGCCTGAGCAATGCGGAAACGACCTCATCCCGCACTGCGGCGTGTTCCATTTGTGCTTCCAGAATATTATCAAAAATAGTTTCCTGCGTATAGATTGTTTCCGTCAGGTTCTGCCTGTTTCTATCCCCCAACAGGTTTATTTGTGGTGTTACATGATGTTCTGTCAGGAATACCAGTTCTGCCGTGGTGAGCCGAAGTCCGGCTTCTGTCAGCCATAGCAGCAGTTCTTTTTGGCGTGCGCTTAGAATCGCACGAACTCCTTGCGGCTTCGCAGGCGTCAGAACGCACTGCGTCAATGCACGATACTCAAAAACAGGCTCATCGCCTTCTGTAATTTCAACAAGCCCCTGACGTTTAAGCTGCTGCAGTGCTTTTACCTCCAGCACATTCTCGCGGTTTTTTGCAAACCCAAATCTGCCATTAAGCCAGAGCGCAGCCTGTTCCCCGGTCAGCTGAAAATCTACGCCGCAGCGGGTCACGAACAGAAGATCCTCTGTGGAGGCTCTGATTACCATACCTTTGGATATATATTTCATTTTGCTCACTCCTTGTCTGTCCTTTTCCCATATTACACGGCAAGGCGGCGCGAATTACAGCACTCACAACAAATACATTGCGACAACGCACAGAATAACAATCAGCAGCATGACTCCCGCCACGGCGGAAACCTTCTTCACCAATTCCATGTCAGGCCCCTCTTTCAGTTTTCCTGCGTCTGAAGGCAGAACATCGTCATAGTAGCCGTCATATCCATCGTCCTTTGGATGAAAAGCTCCTCCCACGTGTTCACCGACAGGCTTTTCATGCTTTTTCCGTGGCTTTGGAGACGGGTGCTTGCGCTTCTTTTCCATACGCTTTTGTGACTTTACGGGTTTCTCTTTTGGCTTTTTCTGACCACCTTCCGCAGTCGGCAGGCTCTTCCCGCACTCCATGCAGAAAGAAGCGGCGCCATCAGCAAGATCGGCGCCGCAATAGGGACAATATTTCATATTCATCACTCCTTTGGGCAGTATTCGGCATTCATGCTGGGCTTCACGCCCCATTGGTGGACGATACGATTATACCACAGCGTCTTTTTCGTGTCATCGGCGCAAACCCTGCCATTTAGTCTGCCATTTCGTGAGACGTTTTGTATTTCTCAATAGTCGGGAGCGGAAAAATCGTATGTGTTTATTTTGCGCGGCGGGGCTCATCTTCCCCGCCGCCGTAGCTTTTGTGCCTGCTTCCTTAAAGCAGCGTGCTTATTCTGGTGGAAATCAGATCTGCTACACGATATAATGAATTTACAAGCATAGCATTGGAAAGGCAGGTGATTCTACGGTTCATGTTCATAGGTACACAATGTGACCTATGGGGCAGACCGGACGGTACAGGGCACGAAAAAATAAGTCGAGGGAATTTCCCTCGACTTATTTTTTCTTTGATCCCAAGTTTATCTGAGCGACAACATTTTATTGGATATGCAGACTTGATCCACGACTCTCGCCGAATCTGCTATCCGGCTAAAGCTGGAACGAAAGTGGTCCAACCGGTACCGCCCCGCAGTGCGGCATCATTTTCATCTGAGAGGGTGAACAAGTAAACGGGCTGGTGGAATCCCTTGCTGTCGGTCATATATTCGAGCTTACAGTCAGTGACTCGCACTTGCCGTGGGGACAAATAGTTGAACATGGGCACATCACGCCAAGAGAACTGCCCAGCACAAAGGCGCTCATACGCCTCTTGGGAAGAGATAACTGCAGCATTTCCATGAAGGGTGCTGACAGAAAGATGGTTGTCTACCTTGTAGAGGATACCGCCCTCTGCCACCCAGCAGACCAATTCACCATTGGTAAGCACATCGTTCTCTACTACACATTCTGCCCGAAAAGCGTACCTTCCCGCGCTCTCGTCCGCGATGACAAAACTGGCCGCAACGGGAATCTCGATGCCCAGCTTGTCCAGAGCGGCACGAAGGCCGTCCTCTGTGATCGCTCCACCCTTTTCGCTGTATCGTTGTTCACTGTCCACGCGATAATCCGTGTACTCGTAGGAATGATCATTGTAATACACCCACAGGGCATAGGTGCGGTGGTCAGAGTAGAAAGCTCTGCTGTCATAGTAATCTACATCGGGAGTACCGAATCGAATTTCCGCTCCCTGTCGCCCAACAAATTCTGACGCAAAGGCATCGCAGTCCTTCCTTGTGAACGGCTCCGTCCGGTACACTCCGGACGGTCCGGGCGCATTGGACAAAGAACATTCCTGCACCCATTCGATTTCCTTGGTCTTCGCGTTGTAGATCGGACCGTCCGCAAGGTTGCCATAGGGCCGGAAATGATAGGTGAGGAACACACCGGCCAGAGCAGCGATGGACAGAACGGGAAAAATAACATAGACTCCGGCGGTTTTCCATTGTTTCCTCACCAAGCTGACGAACAGCATACAAAAGCAGTACCCCAGCATGGCCCCCAAAACATTGCATATCAGATCGTCCACATCGGCCTGTCCACGACCAAGGACATACTGAAGCAGCTCGATCACAAGAGATGTGCCGACCCCGGCGGTCAGCATCCAAAACCACCGTCGGAAACGCTTTACCGCAAGAGGAAGCAGTACGCCCAGTGGAAGGAACATGGCGATGTTCAGCAAAGGGTTTAGCCAAATTTGCAGGGTAAAGTTATTCCACGCCTCCCAAAACGCCAAAAAGGGAAGGAGCTGGACGCCCGTTCGCATACCATCCATACGGTTCATTAAAGTGATGGCAGCAAGCCCACCCAAGTAGCACAACAGAAGGAGAAAGGCGACAGCTTGCCCTTTCGGAAAACATTTTCCTTCTCGACGGCACTTCAGGTTCAGCATAACAAGAATTACTGCACCTGCCGCCAAGCCGATCAAAGCGAGGGGAATTGCATTTCGAAAAAAATAAAAAATGGTTCCGATAAAATCATGCACGGTAATCTTTCTCCCTTCAATAAAATCGTATGCGAGCGAAGAAACACGCCGAAAGGCGCACAACTCCGCCGCCTGTGAGGATGCGAAATTCCTATTCGGAACGGTTGGAATGACAGCTGCAATGTGTGTCTTGTATTTTGACCAAAAGGTTGGTTTCTTGTTCTTTTGCTTATGAATATAATACCTCTTACGCTTTAATATACCTCGACGTCCGTCCCGCACCGATACGCTTTACCGAGCCGGTCTTAACCATTACCCCAAGGACGGCTTCGATGGTCGTGGGGCTGACATCGGGGAGAATTTTGCAGATATCAGCTTTGGAAAGCGGGGTCAGGCTGTTCAGAACAGTCGCTTCCACACGGGCCTTCTTCGTGATCTTCTTACCGTGTACCACTGCAAACCGCTTGTCCAATTCCTTATAGCACATATAGAGGGTGGAGAGGAAATTCTCAATAAAGGGGAAATAAGAGTTCTCATTCGTTTCCCAACCGGCAGAGGACTGCCGCAGGGCTTCGTAATAATACGCCTTGTAGTTGTTGATCTGTTCCTCGAAGGACACATATTTCCCGGCGTCAAAGCCGTTTTTATATAGCAGCAGCAGCGAGAGCAGACGGGACATTCTGCCGTTGCCGTCCCGGAACGGATGGATGCAGAGGAAGTCCAGAATCACGCAGGGGATCAAAAGAAGCTGATTGATATTCGCCTCGCTTCGGGCAGCCAGATAGGCAAGCTCCAACTGTTCCATTGCTTTTGGTGTTTCGCTTGCAGGTGTGGGGCGGAAACGGACACGGCGGTTTCCGTCAGCGCCGATCTCCAAAATCACATTATCGTCCGTTTTGTACTGCCCTCCGTACTCATAGCCCGCAAAGCTCATCATAATTTCGTGCAGCCGCAGAATATCGCTCTGCCGGAAGTCAATGTGTTCATAGCCCAAGTGAATCTCATTCAGCGCATCTCTATACCCGGCAATTTCGGCCTCGTTGTGGTTCAGCGGCGCGCTGTTCTGATTGACAATGGCGGCGATACGCTCATCGCTAGTCACAATGCCCTCGATGGCGTTGGAGCTTTTGATGGACTGTACCTTTGCGACAGCCTCAAGCTCTGTGAAAATCTGCGTGTATTCGTCCTTGCGCACGCCTGCCATAGTTTTGAGCTCCGCAATATTGGAAGTGAGGTTCACAAGGTTTGCCGGCAGCATACCGTTATTCAAAAAGGAGTAATCGAATTTTCTCATACAGCACCAGCCTTTCTGCACATAATTATAGCACACTATGTGCAGAAACGCAAGCAATCATCTGAATTATCTGCATATTCTTTTCTATAAACATGTGCAGATTAGGCTTTGAAATATGCAGCATAATAAAAAACGGCACGGAGTTTCCGTGCCGTTTGCGTTAGTTCGCTTTGCTTTTTGAAGTAGGCCACAGCATCAACACTTCCGCAAAAGTAAATGTGCTGCAGCTTCATACCCGTCCGTACCTTGCTGAGCATGAGGGCGCCACAAGGCGGTGAAGAAAGCCTTTGACGAGCTGGGCGTCAAAAAACTGCCCTCCGTCAAGAGCTTGCAGGAGGAATATGCCAAGCTGCTTGCCGAAAAAAAGGCGGCGTATGCCGAATACCGGCGTTCGTGCGACGAGATGCGCGAGCTGCTGCTCCACAAGCAGAACGTGGATCGTATGCTGGGCAAAAACGAGCGCGAGGAGGAGAAGAAAAAGGAGCATGACCGGCAATAACGGTCATGCTGCTAAGCGTTTCTGCGAAACGCTTAGCAGCGCATCTTGCGCGTTCAAAGGGGGGGCGTTGCCCCTGACAAGCAGAGGGGAGTTTTCGCGGCGGCGAAAATTCCCCGAAAATGCAAAAGAGGGACCTCTTTGCCCTGCTTGCCGATCTACGTTTGCTGCGTTTGTAAATTTGGGCTTAAAATAGCACTGCTATCTTGACATTAGGCGCAACCTGTGTATAATGTAAATAGCGGTGCTATTTTTTAGAGAGGTGCTTGTAATGAGTAAAAGCGAAGATACAAAACAACTGATTCTTGACACAGCCAAAAAGGAGTTCATGGAAAAGGGATATAACGACGCTTCCGTTCGCAGTATTGCAAAACAAGCTGGGCTGACCACCGGCGCAATTTTTCGGTATTTTCCTGACAAAGAAAGCCTGTTTGCCGCACTTGTGTCCCCAGTTGCGGATCATATGTTGGATTTGTATCGCAAAGGCGGAGAACGGGGCTTCGATTCTCTGACAAATGGCCATCCGGAAAATATGTGGAATATTTCTGATGAGGTTATTTCCGTACTGGTGGAGTACATTTTCGCAAACAAGGATGCTTTCTACCTGCTTATCAGCCAGTCTGCCGGAAGTGCCTACGAAAGATTTGTGGATCAGCTTATTGAGGAAGAAGAAAAACAGACTTATGCCTTTCAGCAGAAGATGATTCGCCAGGGCTATTCGTGCCGTCCCTTGACGCTGGACGAAATACATATTCTATTTTCTGCACAGTATTATGCGTTCTTCGAGATTGTGCGTCATAAGCTGGAAAAGGACGAAGCACTTGACAGAATACATCTCATTGCAGATTTTTTCGGTAGTGCATGGAAATTGTATTTTGCGTAAGGAGGTGTTTTTTTGCCCGTTGGTTAGCCTACTCTAACTCATTCTTGTGAATCCTACAGACCTATTTTTTGAAAGGAGTTTTTTATGAATACTACGACTGAAAAGAAAAGATTTACCACGCGGGACGTGATGGTAATTGCAGCCATGATGGTCCTGACATTTGCAGTATATGGAGCGGTTGGTGCTCTGACACTTCCGTTTCCATTCCTGTACCTTTACTGCGCTGCCGGCATTCAGGAATTTTTCTGCGCGACATTTTACCTCGTTGTTGCCAATCGGCTGAACAAACACGGGATTTTGATGGTATGGAGTGCCGTGTTTGGCATCATCAGTGCATTGGGCGGCTATGTATTCCTGCTTCCTTATTTTCTGCTGGTAGGTGTAATCTGCGAGCTTGTGATGCTGGGCAAGGACAGCTATCGGAAGCCTTTGCGCAACGCCATCGGGTGGTCTTGTTATGGCCTCGGCATGATTATCGGAAACACTGTTCCGATCTGGGCTGCTTGGGAAAGTTATGTGGCAAAGGCATCCACGGAAGGCTTTTCTCAGGAAGTCTTTGATATGCAACTCAATATGCTCTCCAGCCCGTGGCACATGATTGGAGCCTGTGCGATCACGGTAGCTCTTGCCCTGCTTGGCTGCCTCTTTGGACAGCGTATTTTGAGACGCCATTTCCAGAAAGCAGGAATTGTAAAGTGATGGAAGCCGTAATTAACAACACAAAACTGATCCGCCGCGTCAACATTTTTGCGCTTTTGATATTGGCTGTTTGTGTCTGCGCCGTGGCTTTTCTCTGCAAAAACATGTGGCTGCATATTGCCTGCACCGCCGCACTGTTTCTTGTGATGACAATATTCGGGTATTGGGGAAAGGGACTGAAATTCTTAGTAGCTTTCCTCATTAGCTACGGATGGCTTACATTCAATGTGCGCCATGGTATCAATATTCCATCCCCCATGCTTTTTACTTTCCTGATCGAACTGATCCCCGTCTTTATGGCGGTCTATCTTGTTTCACAGGCTCCGTCGGGCAAGCTGACTGCTGCCCTCCGGCAACTGCCGCTTCCGTCCTCCGTAAGGCTGACGGTGATTGTCATACTGCGTTTTGTTCCAACGGTGGCTTCGGAGTTTTCTGATGTGCTGGATGCCATGAAGACGCGCGGACTTCTGCTCTCTCCGCTTCAAGTGGTTTTACATCCGCTTAACACCTTTGAATATGTGGTCGTACCGATGGTGTTTCGCTCCTTGAAAATTGCAGACGAGTTGGCGGCATCCAGCGTTGTTCGCGGGATTGAGAGTCCCTACAAGAAGGAAGGCTACTACTTAAACAAGATGGCTGTAAGCGATGGCGTCATGATTGCGCTGTTTATTTCAACAGCGGCCATGTGTATCTTGGTGTGAGGTGAGAAATTGAATTCAGCGATTGAAATTAAAAATCTCAGTTTCTCCTACGGAGACACGGAGAATCAGTTGAAGCATATCAATCTCAGCGTAGAAAAGGGGGAGGTCATCGTATTGACGGGCCCCTCCGGCAGCGGAAAGAGTACTTTGACCCGCGTGATAAATGGACTGATCCCCTATTTCTTCACGGGAGAGCTCAGCGGCGAAGTATGGCTATTCGGGAAGAACATGGCGGAGATTCCCTCATGGGAACGAGGCAAGTATGTCGGGAATGTATTTCAGGACCCGCGTAGCCAGTTCTTTGCCAATGAGGTAGCAGGTGAAATTGCCTTTGGCTGCGAAAACTACGGTGTCCATCATGACGAGATCGTGAAAAGAGTTAAGGACGCGGCGGAGGCATTGAGCATTACGAACCTTTTAGAACAGAAGGTTCGATACCTCTCTTATGGTATGCGGCAGCGGGTAGCAATCGCCTCTGCGGAGGCGATTGACCCGGATATCTATGTGATGGACGAACCCTCTGCCAATCTGGATATGGGAGCTACGGAGGACTTTGCTGCATTTGTCCGTCTTTTGAAAAAGCAAGGAAAGACGATTTTGATTGCGGAGCATCGGCTTTATTATCTGCGTGATATAGCAGATCGGATCGTCTATTTGAATAAGGGTGAAATCGTCAGCGTGATGACGCCGCAGGAAATGAATATTCTGCCCCATGAGCAGGTTTTCGAGTGGGGGCTTCGCAGTATGGAACTCTTGAACTTGCCATTCCCTGCCAATAGTGGTAAGGAAACTGAACAGAAGCCTTTGTTAAGCGTTGAGAGACTACACAAGCGGTTCGGCTTGCATGAAGTGTTGAAGGACGTTTCGTTTTCCTGCTCACCGGGAGAAATCGTTGCGATTGTGGGCCCCAATGCGGCCGGAAAGAGCACGTTGGGGAAATTGCTGTCAGGGCTCCTGAAGGAGGACGGCGGTACGATCCGCTTTGCGGAAAAGCCATTGAAAAAGAGCAGACGGCGCGGTGTGATTTGGTATATCATGCAGGATTTGGACAGCCAGTTATTCGGAGAAAGCCTGACCGACGAACTTTTGACTGGCAAAAAGGAAACGCCCACATTGAAACTGCGGGCGGACGAGTTGCTGACGCTCTTGAATTTGGCAGAGTTTGCAGACCGGCATCCGGCAACCCTGTCAGGAGGGCAAAAACAGCGTCTTGCTTTGGCTGTCGCCCTGTTGAACGAAGCACCGGTCATCGTTCTGGATGAGCCTACCAGTGGCTTAGATGGCCGTAATATGCGCTCTGTCAGCAAGCAGCTTCACACACTTGCCCAAAAGGGGCATATCATCCTGATGATTACCCACGACTTGGAATGTGCCCTTGCCACTTGTAGCCGTGCGCTTGTGATCCGGGACGGCACTTTGGCAGATGACTTTCAAATTGATGACGCATGGCGGCTCATGGCCGCCATGCGGGAATAACAGGAGGCGCTATGGAAAAGAAAAGAAAATCCGGCACTGCTTATTTAATGCAGTTGGCCGGGAAGTATAAATTGCATCTGTTTGTATCTGCCCTGTTCGGGATTGCCAGCGCATTATGCTCGTTTGTCCCGTATGTCATGGTGTATCGAAGCATCTTGGTTTTGCTGGATGGTGAAGGAAATGCTTTGCGCTATGGATTGATTGCCGCAGCAGCGATTGCAGGAAAATTTCTCTGCTCCATTGTTTCAGGAACATTTTCTCACATTGGAGCCTTTAACACGCTATACAACGTGCGCACGCAGATCAGCAGGCACATTGCAAAAGTGAATTTGGGATTCTTCACCGACCATGCTTCGGGTGAGATCAAAAAAGTCATCATTGAAGATGTGGAACGGATTGAGAGATTTTTGGCTCATCAGATTCCGGACGTGACCTCTGCAATATGCGCGCCTGTGATCGTATTCATTTACCTGCTCACGATCAATGTCCCCATGGCTTTGTGCTTGCTGGTGCCTGTGGTGCTGGGGCTTATTATTCAAGGTGTGGCAATGGCGATTACCGGGAAACAGATGCCGACCTATCATCGCCTGCTGGAAAAGCTGAACACGGCGATCATGCAGTTCATCAACGGGATGCCCGTAATGAAAGCCTACAATATGACCGCTGAGAGCTATCGGGACTATGCAGACACGGTAGAGGAATACAATGCGTTCTGGAAACGCTGCACCAAAAGTCAGGGATATACCTACGGCCTGTTTGTGGCATTGGTTGAAAGCGGAATCCTTTTTGCCCTGCCGCTGGGCGGCCTGCTCTACTTCCGGGGAGCATTGCCCATGCAGGATTATTTGTATTTTATGGTCATGAGTATGGTGTTTCTCTCCGGTCTGCTCAATCTGATGAATTTTGCCATGATGTTCAGTCAGATCATGAGCGGCGTGGGGCGAATCCAAACCATTATGGATCTGCCCTGCACAACAGAGGGAATACAGACCTTAGACCGCGCACAGCCTTATGGTGTGAGCTTTGAGGACGTTACTTTCCGATATGACAAGATCGACGTGCTGAAAAACATCACGCTGTCTCTGCCAGCGGGCAGCCTGACCGCCTTTGTCGGGGCTTCCGGGGCTGGAAAAACCACCGCTGCACAGCTTATCCCTAAGTTTTGGGAGGTCGCGGAGGGCAGCATCTGCATCGGCGGAAAGAACATTTTAGAATTGAAAAATGATAATCTGATGGACTTGGTGTCCTTTGTATTTCAGGAAACCTTTACGCTGCATGACAGTATTTATGAAAATATCGCCATTGGAAACAAAGAAGCTACGCCCCAGCAAGTAGAGGCCGCGGCCAAAGCTGCGCAGATTCACGATTTTATTATGAGCCTTCCGAATGGCTACAAAACTAAATTGGGCGAGGACGGCGTAAAGCTGTCGGGCGGAGAAAAGCAGCGAATTTGCATTGCGCGGGCAATTTTGAAAGATTCTCCCATTATTATCTTCGATGAAGCGACCAGCTTTGCGGACTTGGAAAACGAACATAAAATCCAGCTTGCCTTATCGCACTTGCTGAAAGGCAAAACCACCATCATGATCGCTCACCGGCTCCATACGATTACGGGCGCAGATCAGATTTGTGTATTCCACGAAGGACGCCTTTTGGAAAAAGGAAAACATGATGAACTGGTGTCAAAGGGCGGGCGGTATGCCGATATGTGGCGCAGTTATACGCAGGAGGTGACAGCATGAATTACACATTCAAAATGATTCGCCGGGTAGCCGGTAAAAATATAAAGTCTCTGTATCTACCCATTGTGCTGTCCTGTGTGGATGCCCTGCTTCACATGGGTATGTTCAGCACAATGATTATGACGATTATCGAGCTGATCGGCGGCGTCTTTACAATGCAAAGATTGACCTTGTACGGCGTCATTCTCGTACTGCTGTTTCTCATGCGGGCGATCCTTTTTTCCATAAATTATACGCAAGTACAGTATCGCGGTGCAGATATTTCGGCGCAGCAACGCCTTTCTCTCGGCGATCATATTCGTAGCCTGAATCTTGGGTATTTCAATAAGAACAGCATTGGCCGCCTCATGAGTACGCTGACTACGGATATTACAGACTTTGAACAGGTTTTGACACATTCTCTGGCGAGCTTGATAAAGGTGCTGTTCTTCAGCGCTCTGGCCCTCCTGTTTGCCTTTATGGTTTCATGGCAGTATGGACTGATTGCTACGGTGCTGATCCTGATTGCGTTCCCTTTAATGCGTCTGAGAGATCGGAAGAGCACACGTCTGAACTCCAGTCACGTTTCGATCTC